>ERZ809224.711-NODE-711-length-29105-cov-6.607435_pt1 | contig 29105 bp, 22 predicted proteins | sample MGYA00520513_ERZ809224 | MGnify/ENA primary metagenome ERZ809224 (study PRJEB31576, sample SAMEA3212658) | Homo sapiens | biome: human-gut; feature: human gut; material: fecal | place: Sweden | collected 2012 ... | reverse complement strand
GGTGTAGCAAAAACTATATAATGTATTGGGGGTTTTACGAGTATTAATATATCATACGTCCCAAAATAAGTGTGCACAATCTTCACAAAATCTTTTTACGATTTTTATGCATTTTCAATAAATATAGTCTCAAACTCTTCCCTTCCGATCTTTTCCTTCTCAATCAGACGCTCTGCACATGCATGGAGAACATTCATATTTTCCTGCAGCATCTCCTTTGCCTTTGCATGAGCTTCATCAATAATGCGTTTCACTTCACTGTCGATCAAAGAAGCCGTCTGCTCGCCATAACCTCTGGTATGAGCAAGATCCCGTCCGATAAATACCTCATCGTCATCGCTTCCATAATTGATAAGCCCTACTTTGTCGGACATGCCGTACTGAGTCACCATAGCCCGCGCCAGTTGCGTGGCCTGCTTGATATCCTGGGACGCCCCGGTAGTCACATCGCCAAAAATCAACTCCTCCGCTACACGTCCCCCGAAATCCACAATGATATTCTGAAACATTTTATTCTTGGAATTGAACATTTCATCCTTTTCCGGAAGCGGCATTGTATATCCCGCAGCTCCCATCCCCGTAGGGATAATGGAAATTGTGTGGACAGGTCCCACATCCGGAAGCAAATGAAACAGTATCGCGTGGCCCGCCTCGTGATAAGCCGTAATTTTCTTTTCCTTTTCCGTAATAACCTTGCTCCGCTTCTCAGCGCCAATGCCGACTTTTACAAAAGCCTTACGGATATCCTCTTGTACGATATAGGCTCTGCCTTCTTTCGCCGCAAAAATAGCGGATTCATTCATAAGATTCTCTAAATCTGCACCACTGAATCCTGCAGATGTCCTGGCAATTTCCTGCAAATCCACATCATCGCCCAGGGGCTTGTTCTTGGCATGGACCGCCAGAATCTCCTCTCTGCCTTTCACGTCCGGTCTTCCCACTCCAACCTTGCGGTCAAAACGTCCCGGACGCATAATAGCAGGATCAAGAATATCTACACGGTTTGTAGCTGCCATCACAATAATACCCTCATTGAAGCCGAAACCGTCCATCTCCACGAGAAGCTGATTCAACGTCTGCTCACGTTCATCATGGCCGCCGCCCATACCGGTGCCCCTCCTTCTTGCCACCGCATCAATCTCGTCGATAAATATGATACATGGAGCATGAAGCTTTGCATCTGAAAACAGATCGCGCACTCGGGATGCGCCGACTCCTACAAACATTTCCACAAAATCAGAACCTGAGATACTAAAAAACGGTACCCCCGCCTCCCCTGCCACTGCTTTCGCCAGTAAAGTTTTTCCGGTACCTGGAGGCCCCACAAGAAGTACGCCCTTCGGGATTCGTGCACCGACCTGAAGATATTTCTTAGGCTCCTTCAAAAAATCTACAATTTCCTGCAGATCCTCCTTTTCCTCCTGAAGTCCCGCAACATCCTTAAAGGTAACTTTCTTGGCATCCGGCAGCGTCATAACTGCACGGCTTTTGCCAAAATTCATCATTTTTGTATTACCTCCGGCGGCCTGTTTGTTCATCATGGCAAAAAGAACCATGAACACAACACAGATCAGCAGCATCGGCAGTACCGTCGTCAGAAATATGCTATCCTTCTCTATGGTGACGTAATAATCAATCTTTTCTTTATCCAGAAGTTCTTCTGCTTTTGTAACATCCGAAACGTTCACATTGATCGTCCTGCCGTCGTTCAGATATGCAGTTATCTCCCCTGTCAATCCTTCTGCATTCTGCCGAATGTCTGCCCTTCCGATCTCACCGTCCTCCACCATCTGCTGAAAAGTGCCGTAGCTGTTTCCCATTTCCGGCACAAAGATATCCCTGATAAACATCCACACAAGGACGCAGACAAGAAGCGCTGCAAGATAAAACACAATTCCTTTTGAAACCTTATTCAATTTATGAGTCCCCTTTCTACAGCTCCACTACTCCGATAAATGGAAGATTACGATACTTCTGAGCATAATCAAGTCCGTAACCTACCACAAATTCATCCGGAATATTGAAACCGACATAATCCACTTTAACGTCAGTCACCCGACGCTCCGGTTTATCCAGCAGCGTACACAGACGGATGCTTGCCGGATTTCTCTTCTTGAGAATCTCAATCAGATAACTTAACGTCCGTCCGGAATCAATGATATCTTCCACAATGAGAACATCTTTGCCCTGAAGCGGCTCATCCAGATCTTTTATAATTTTCACAATACCGCTCGATTTTGCCTCCATTCCGTAGCTGCTCACTGACATAAAATCCAGGGAAACCGGCACTGTTATTCTCTTTGCCAATTCACAGGTAAAAAATACGCCGCCCTTCAGCACACAGATTAAATGAACGGTTTTTCCTGCATAGTCCTTACTGATCTGATCGCCAATTTCTTTAATTTTCCGGTCCACTTCTTCTTCCGTTAACAATACACGAATCTTATCTTCCATCTCTTTTCTCCTTATCTATATGTATTTGTAAAACTCTCTTTGTATGTCCGCCAACCTTATATGCCTCACTGATGCGATGCCCTGCAACCCACAAGATATGTGAACCATCGGCGATCAAAGGAAGCGAATCCCGCTCCTCCTGCAATACTTTCTCTTCTATCAGATATTTCTTTAAAGTCTTTCTTCCTCCATCGGCATTCACTGTCAAATAATCGCCAGTCCGCCTGGTTCTTATCTGAAGAGTATATTTAATGGTATCATAATCAAACCATTTTGTATACTTCTTTTCCGGAATAATTTGCTTTTTAAAAGGTATAACCTCTGTTGTAATCCGATATTCTCCCCAGTGTGTGACACCTGGAACTGCGATATCCGATGCATACCCGGCAGTTATACTGCCCTCTCCTTTTATTCCTGATAATTTTTTCTCAAGAACCATGTTTTCATTTTTATTCTTTGCCCTGATTCCATCCGGAAGATTTATTGATTTTCCGTTTTCTTTTCCTGCAAGTCTGCACAGAGCATCTATGTGTACCTGTCCGATATCTTTTTTGCCCGCGGAAATCTTTTCCAGACAACCGCGCAGAAGACATTCCTGTATCACTCTCTCCTGTGCAAGAAATCCCTGCCGTTCTATTTTTACAACATTATTTTCCACAGTTACAAGATGATCTGTAAGTCTCTTTGTCTCCCTCTCCAGATATTCTTCCACCCTCTGCAAATGCATCCCTGCCGCCGCTATGTGCTCTGCCGCTCTCTGATTGACTGCAGCGGAAAGTGCCGGAAGTACCTCAAGTCTGATCCTGTTTCTCGTATAATCCGTCTTAAGATTGGTACCGTCCACGCGCCAGACTGCCTCCTGGTTCCTCAGATACTCTTCAATCTGCTCACGCCTCGTATTTAAAAGCGGTCGTATAATTCTCCCTCTGACAGAACATATACCGCCCATACCTCGGAGTCCGCTGCCTCTGGCAAGATTCATCAGAATTGTTTCCGCCTGATCCTCCAGATTATGCGCAACTGCAATTTTATTTGCGGAGCACTTCTCCAGCACCCTCTCAAACGTTTCATATCGAACCTGCCGCCCGGCTTCCTCCACGGTAAGCTTCCGTTCACGCGCCAATTTTTGAATATCAACACGATACAGATGAAAAGGAATCCCATATGTTCTGCACAGATTTTCCACAAATGCCGCATCCTCCAGACTTTCCTGTCCACGGATTCCGTGTTCAATGTGGACAACCTCGAAGGAAAATTCACAAGATTTCTGATATTCCATCAGTTCAAAAAAAAGGCAGACAGAGTCCGCTCCGCCGGATACCCCGGCAACCACCCTGTCGCCCGCCTTTATCATATTTCGTTCTCTGATAAAATCCTGCACCTGCTTCATATTGTACCTCTGTCCATATTAATGTTTAAACACGCTCTGAATAATGATAAAAAATTTCCGGACAAATTTCAAGTTTTTTCTATTGTTTCCAGAATCCGCCAACCAACACAGTCATATCGTCTCTGGCCTGCTGCTTTCCAAACTCCAGCACATACTTAAGCAGCGCTTTTGCAAGCTCTCTTGCATTCTCGATCTGAGTCTCCAGCAAATAGTCTTTGACAATTTCCTCCGCCTCCTGCTGGGGCAGAGCGTCCATCACACCATCGGATACCATAACAATATAATCTCCATTTTCCAATTTTTTCTTTGTACATTCATAATCCACTTCCTGCAAAATACCCATTGGCATACTGGTGGAGGCGATAGATTCTACCCAGCCGTTCCGTTTTACAAATGTAGTTGACGCTCCGATTTTCAGAAACTCACATTCTCCCGTATAGAGGTCCGTCATACACAAATCCACCGTTGCTGAAGCTTGTCCTCCCGTCTGCAAAAGCATAGAGGCATGAATCAGTTTTATTGCTGCCTCTTTATCAAAACCACTGTTTAAAAACTGCTCCAAAAGCTCGATCACCGTCTCACTCTCCCGACACGCATCCAGTCCGGAGCCCATGCCGTCGGAGATGCTCATAATCATCTGTCCATTATCGCGGGCAAACAGTGCAAAATTATCGCCTGACACGACTTCCCCATCTCTGGCGGCTCTCGCCACACCGCCATGCATCCTGTACTGAGGTTCAGACAGGAAAAGAATCGTACTGTACTCATGGTTGATTACGGTGCGCCCCTGACCATCCTGCATCAATCGGCAGCAAAATGCCACAGACAAAAGCTCCGCCACCTCCTTTGCACTGATGCATCTCCCTTTCCTGGCTGTCCGTAAAGTCACATAAAGCTGGATACCCTTTTGCTGTTTTACACACCATATATCCTTCATAACAATTCCATGCATTCTCAAACGTACATCCACCTGCTGCCTCAGGCTTCCGTCAACCCTTTTCACATCATAAATATGACTGGCAGCGCGCCTTATAATACGCGATGTTTGATAGAGCTGATCCGCGGCAGCGCTGCGGTTCTCCAAAAGCCGGTTCGTCCACATCATGTTCAGTCTTGCACGTCCAAAGCTCTCCAAAACTGCATCCAGAAACTCCGGTCCCCGCAGACACTGCTCCTGAAGCGCTTCTCTTCGTCCCGTATTCAAATCTTTTCCAAGCTCAATGCTTTCCACTATTTTATAAAATCTGCGGCAGCTTTTCTCATAATCAGTATTCCAGCACTTCTGCGCCGCAGGACAATCCATACAGCTTTTCTGTTGTACCTCGCCAAGTATTTCCCCCATATCTTTTTCCGTCAGCTCTTCTTTTTGAGTTGAAATCCTTTTAAAAATTTCCGAAAGTTGTTCAAAGGAATCCGCACACCGAAGCAGCTCCTCACGCCCAAGCTCCCCTGCAGGGAGCACCATCTCCTCCCTGCTCATTTTTTCGATACCTGCTATGCGCAGCAGCTCCCAGAGCAGCCAAAAACTGCTGACCAGCAATGCAATAATAATAAAATCCCCCATCCTGTTTCCTCCGATAAACTGACACTTTTTCCAGCGGATTCAGTATAACGAATATCTCAGGAAAATTTTGTCAAAGACAGTACGGGGAATAAAAAAGTTTTCGACACCTGGCAAGTGCGCAGACAATAGAAGGCACGCTGCGTGAACCTTTTATTGTCACAAATCAAAAAGGAAGCATACCCACACTGTCATGCTTCCTGATTTTACCCCGATCTTTAATTTTCTTCCGGTTTAAATATAATTTCGTCATCATACACCAGGCCCAGCTTGTCCTTTGCAATCTGCTCAGCGTACTCATCTGACTGCATATACTCTTTTAACTCCTCGATCTCCTCTGTACGTGCTTCTTCTGCCTCCATCTGCTTCTCAAGCTGTGCAATCTCTTTCTGATAAACAGAATTTTTCTGCTTCAGTGTGTGGCTCTGCACAGTAAGTACAGCAAGTAAAACAAGAACTACAGCAGAAATACAACACATTCCACGGAAGTTACTGCTTCTCCTGCGCCTGCGTTTTCTTTTTTTCATATACCCTTCCCGACTTTCTATCCCTATTTTTTGGCTATAGTTATTTTAACCTCTTTTATCTTGTTTTTCAATGTTTTTCGGACAATTTTTCTCATTTTTTTTAATGATGTTCCGGCAGGCAGCAAAATCAGCCTAAAAACAGCAGCAATCCCTCGATAAATTTGAAGAAAAAAGAAAGATAATATCTTCACTACTGATTCGCTCACTGTAAGATGATAAAAAGCCATTCCCAACAACAATGCCACCAGTGCAAATCCCCGTATGCTTCCATTATTCTTCAGATAAGAAAGCATAAATATTGCAATCCCCGCCGCGCACCAATACAAAAAATCTTCTGCGGAGACTGCTTTTCCATTATGCGGAACTCCCCTGCGAAATGCCCGCAAAATATCGTATCCGAACAGAATCAGCGCGCCGGTCAGAAAAGACGCCAGGAAAAATCCAGCCTCGCCTGCAATAATCTGGCTCATCTACCGAAACAGGCGCCCAAGAAGGGACTCTCCTTTTCCATTTTCACCGGCATTGTCCGAATAGATCATGCTGTCTACCTTTCCTTCTATGTCCACTTCTCCCTTTTCCAGCGTCAATCGATTCATATGCAGCTCCTGGCCCCTTATCATCAGCATGCCCTGGGAAGTCTGAAGTACGATCTCATTCAAATCAAAAGAAAGCACATCCGAAACACCACTGATGGTGCCGCTGTGCCTTCCGTTAATGATTACCTTATGTGCTCCCTGGCTTTGCTTTTCTTCCATGCGCGCTCTCCATAAGCTCTTTGCTTAAGTATATTAACAAAAGGGCAGATTTATGACTCTGTCGCAGAGCGCATCTGCCGAAAAGCTGTCTACAGATAACGGTACAAATCCGCTGCGCTGTCCTTTTTAACCGTCTCCTGCACATCTAATACCTCTACTTTAACCGCTTTAGTACCAAACTGAATCTCAATAATATCTCCTGCCTTCACCGCTGTGGATGCCTTTGCCGTTCTGTCATTGACCAACACTCTTCCCGCATCACATGCTTCATTTGCCACTGTACGCCTTTTGATCAGACGGGAAACTTTTAAAAATTTATCAAGTCTCATATCGTTCTCCATTTCCTGTATGAATCATTTTCCTGCAGGATTTTTTCTGCATTGAAAATTTCACAAATATTTTCCATAACAGAAAAGGACTGCCCCTGAATGTCAGCAGCCTGAAAATCCGCCCTCACATCCCAAGACAGTCCCTCACATATATGCATACTCACTTTGCACATATGAGCATACAATTAGTTATTGATCATATCCTTCAGTGCTTTTCCTGCTTTGAACTTCGGAGCTTTGGAAGCTGCGATTGTCATCGGCTCGCCGCTCTGGGGATTTCTTCCCTCTCTTGCTGCTCTTTCAGATACCTCAAAGGTACCAAAGCCAACTAACTGTACTTTTTCACCCTTCTTCAGTTCTTCTGCTACAATATCTGTGAAAGCCTTCAGTGCTTTCTCTGCATCTTTTTTGGATAATTCTGTCTGCTCAGCGATCGCTGCTACTAATTCTGTCTTATTCATGGACATTTCCTCCTCTGATTACCTTCTTATTTGACACGCGCTGCGCGCCTCTATTGTCCACGCAAAAAACGCATTACCGGAGCGTTTCCTTGCATACTCAAGTATACAGTCAAACTCTTCCTGCCGTTTACTCTGCACACTTTGGTATAACGGGGCTGCTGCACAGGTATTTCGTCTATCTTTAACCAAGCCGTTCCTTCCATGATGCGGCAGTCTCGTCAGCTATGTTTATTTATAATCGCTATCCCTTGTTTTGTCAAGGGATTTCTGTAAATGTTCTATCATCTCCTGCTCTGCAAGATAAACTGCGCGTTTCTGAGCCTTTTTTTCAGCTTCTGACAGACAAGCTTTCTCTTTTTTCTTGATAGCTTCCCAGCCTTTTATGACTTCTCCGGACAGCTTTATACTCTCCTCCCCAAATACATGGGGATGTCTGCGAATCATTTTCTCACTGACAGCCTGTACCACATCCTGAATCGTAAACAGCCCTTCCTCCTCGGCAATCCGGCTCTGGAGCACCACCTGAAGCAGCATGTCCCCAAGCTCCTCACAGAGATTTCCGCCGTCTCCTGTCTGATAATAGAGATTGACCGCCGCAACGGCTTCCGCCGTCTCGTTAATCATACAGGGCTTAAGACTTTCATGTGTCTGCTCCCTGTCCCACGGACAGCCGCCGTCCTCTGCACGCAGGGCACTTACGATCCTGCAAAAATCTTCAAAATCGTATCTGGTGCTCATTTTACAGCATTTCCTGAATCATAGCTACAACCTTCTCACCGAAAGCTGCAGATTTGGCATCTGCATCCTCAAGAGAATTACCCTTTACACCATAGTAGAATTTTACCTTTGGCTCCGTACCGGAAGGTCTTACACACAGCCATGCATCATCACTCAAATCATAATACAGAACATTAGAGCTTGGCAGACCTGTAGCGGTGATCTCTCCTGTCTCCATGTTTTTGATCGTATCCTTTTTGTAATCTCTTGCAGACAATACTTTATATCCTGCAATCTCAGCCGGAGTTTCATTTCTCAGTGTCTCAAGAATCTCCTGAATCTTCTGCAGTCCCTCAATGCCCTTCAGAGTGATGGCCTGAATATCGTCCTTGTAATATCCATACTTCTCGTACATATCAATCATGGCATCCCACAGCGTCTTCCCCTGTGTCTTGTAGTAAGCGGCAGCCTCGCACAATGCCATAGTCGCAACGATAGCATCTTTATCTCTCGCATGTGTTCCAATAAGACAGCCATAGCTCTCCTCAAAGCCAAACAGATAAGTTCCTTTTCCGCTATTCTCAAAGCCCAGGATCTGCTGTCCGATATATTTAAAGCCTGTCAGCACTTCGATGAAACGCAGACCATAAGATCTTGCAATCGCTCCTGCCATATTTGTGGTAACAATGGTGCTCACCACTGCACCATCCTCGGGAAGGCTTCCTGCTGCTGCCTTTCTCTGGCTCAGCTCATATTCCTCTAAAAGGCATCCGGACATATTGCCTGTCAAGGTATGGTATACGCCATCCCTGTCTTTTACACGCACGCCAAGGCGGTCCGCATCCGGGTCAGTAGCCAGTACAAGGTCTGCATCTACTTCTTTTGCGAGCTTCAGGCCAAGTTCGAAAGCCTCTTCCGCCTCCGGATTCGGATAGCTTACCGTCGGGAACTCACCATCCGGCAGCTCCTGCTCTTTTACAACATAAACATTTTCAAAGCCAAGCTCTTTTAATACTCTTCTGGCCGGCACATTTCCGGTACCGTGCAGAGGAGAATAAACAATCTTCAGATCCTTGCTTACTTCTTTGATAGAATCCCAGTGAATAACCTGGCTCTTGAGGGCCTCAATGTATGGATCATCAATATTTGCGCCGATTACCTCATACAGACCTGCTGCCAGTGCAGCCTCCTTGCTCATTGTCTTTACATTTGCATAATCTGTAACAGCCTTTACCTCGGCCATGATACCCGTATCATGAGGCGGTGTAATCTGAGCGCCGTCCTCCCAGTAAACCTTATAACCGTTGTATTCCGGCGGATTATGGCTGGCAGTGATGTTGATACCTGAAGTACACTTCAGTGTGCGCACTGCAAAAGACAACTCCGGCGTAGGCCTAAGCGCATCAAATACATATGCTTTAATACCGTTCGCCGCCAGGCACAGTGCAGCTTCATCTGCAAACTCCGGTGACATACGTCTGGAATCATAAGCGATTGCCACGCCCTTTTCCTGTGCCCCTACGGACTTAATATAATTTGCCAGCCCCTGTGTCGCTTTGCGCACGGTATATACATTCATGCGGTTGGTACCGGCACCAATAATGCCGCGAAGTCCCGCAGTACCAAATTCCAGATCTGCGTAGAAGCGTTCCTTAATTTCTTTCTCATCCTCCGAGATCGCTCTCAGTTCTGCTTTCGTAGCCTCGTCAAAATATGGATTTGCGAGCCACTCTTCATAGACCTTTTTATAATCCATTTCGCTACCTCCATTATAATTTCATTCATAGGTAGCTTTATTATATAATAAAAAGGCTCAAAAAGAAACCGTTAATACAGAAACTTTACAAAATCTCCCCGTCTTTTTTCCTGCGCATCCAAGATTTCCAGTTTTTGCAGGTTTTTTTCCGGCATCCATGTTTTCCTGCTGTTAAAATAATGATTGGCAAGTTTCCAGAATTTTTCCGGATATGCGAGACGAATACAAAAATTTTCAAATTCTGTATCGCTCAGAGGCCGTACAGTCTGATATGCATGTATCATTTCTATACCAAGTTTCTGATTCCATCCCTGCTTTTCCATAATCTTCCTGAAAAACTGATAGAAATCCGCAACCTGCGTATCAAAACAGCATCTCGCATAATTCACGGCCACAGCCCCTTCCCTGTCAAAAAAAATATTATGCTGACTGTAATCCCCATGGCAGACACGTCTCTCGCGTATACACTGCCGGTACAGCTCAGGCGCGCCAGAGTTGCGAAGTCGTTCCTGTACTTCCCATGCCTGCTCCATAAACTGATCATACATTTCAAGAAAACGCAGCTCAAATGCACTCTTCTTTTTGCGTGTACGCATAAAATTACGCACCTTTTTCATCTCCCTGGTATGCCGTTCTATTTCCTCCGTCAATGGCTCACCGCTGTACTCCAGATCACTCCTGGAACCGGATGCTTCCTGCTCCTTTACCTGAGCCGCCAAAAGCATTTCGTCTGCACAGGAATGTTCTGCGCTTTCTTCCGTAAAGGAAAGCCGTGTTTTTATATCTTTTCCTGTCTGTGCCGGAAGCCGCAGCACTTTATGAAGCTCTGCAAGATGCCGCACGGCTGCCAGAATATCTTCTGTATTTTTCGTGTCGCATTCTCTGCCCGAAAACCACTCCTTCACTACATATCCGTTTGCATACCTGTCCAGGGAGACCAGATTTCCCTCCTTGTTTTCCAGAATCACATCCGCCCGTCTTCCCTGTTCCTGCAGAAAATGCAGAACTCTGTTCTGAAAAAACAGTCTCTCCCTGGAACCCGAAAACTCCGTCACCTGTACAAGCCCTCTGTCCGTCTCACAAAGAAAGGAGCCGCGGCCCCGCCTGGTGCTCTTCACCTGCAGGTCATACTGCTCCAATATTGCTAAATCCTTTTCATTCACTCCAATCCCCCCACAATCCTTTTCTTCTCTATCCTATGAAAAGTATCATGGAAATATACAGAAACTTACCCGACACATTCGTCAGGGTCATACGGACATAACCTTAAGCAACCATTCCGGAAAATAACCGTACAAGTTATAGAAAGTGTTTTATTCTGCTGTATTCCGCAGTTCTCTGCTTACGGCAAGCAATGTCTTACATTCATTGGCTTCCGGATTCTCGAGCACATATTCCAGCAATTTTTCCAGCATGACACCCAGCTCCTTTCCAGGTTTCATGCCGTCCGCAATCAGATCCCTGCCGTTTACGGCCAGATTTTTCACCGACAGACATTGCTGTTTATCCAGAATTTCCTGATAAATTGCCGTAAGCTTACGCAGATATTCCTTCTTTTCCGGCTGCCATAAAGGACTCTGCGCAAGCGTATCAGCCATTTTCAGTTTCAGAATCTTCGCAAAAGCTTCCGCTCCAATACGGCTGACTGCTCTGCGCACACTTTTCTCCGTCAGCTCCGGCCGGATATCATGGTAGAGAACATAGGTCTTTACCTTGCTTATCGTATCATTATCAAATTTCAATCTGTGCAGAATCTTCACCGCAAGGTCCGCACTTACCTTGGCGTGTCCGTGAAAATGGTCAATTCCTGCTTCGTCCGTACTGCGCATCCCGGGCTTTCCAAAATCGTGAAACAGTGCTGCAAGCCTCAGACATTTATCATTTTCAATACTTTTTACAGCTATCAGTGTGTGTTCTCCCACATTGTAACAATGATGAGGATTATTCTGAGGTGTTTCCATCGTGCGGTCAAATTCCGGCAGGATTACTGCCGTGATACCATATTCCCAGGCCATTCTGATATACTCCGGGTGAGGTGAGGTTATAAGTTTCACAAGCTCTGTCTGTATACGCTCTGCGCTGATAAAAGCCAGGTTTCCCGCCAGCTTTCGTATTGCAGCCGCTGTTTTTTCCTCCACGGCAAATCCAAGCTGTGCAGAAAAACGCACTGCGCGCATAATGCGCAGCGCATCTTCTTCAAATCGGTCGTCAGGCTCACCTACACAGCGTATCACACCATTTTCCATATCCTCTCTTCCGCCGAACACATCCACCAACCCCTGGCTGTCATTGTATGCCATGGCATTTATAGTAAAATCTCTGCGCCTTAAGTCCTCCGTTAAGCTGGAGGTAAATGTCACCTCCTTGGGATGCCTGCTGTCTTCGTATTCTCCATCCAAACGGTACGTGGTAACCTCATATCCCTCTTTTCCCATCATAATTGTAACTGTCCCATGCTGGATTCCCGTATCCACAGTGCGGGAAAACAGGCTTTTTACCTGCATTGGAGACGCCGATGTAGTGATATCCCAGTCATTAGGCACACGTCCCAAAAGCGAATCACGCACACAGCCGCCCACTGCATATCCCTCATATCCGTTTTTTTCCAGAATCTCTATAATCTTTCTCACATTATCAGGAAGTATAATTTTCATGTTTTTTCACCCTCTCTGTAAACATCCCGCTTTAGCGGAATGTAAAAAATAAAATAACCGCGATCCCCAGTACAATGCGGTACCATCCAAACACTTTAAAATCATGTTTCCGTATATAATTCATCAAAAATTTAATGACAACCACAGAAACTCCAAACGAAACTCCCATGCCTGCTGCCAAAATCAGGGCTTCCTCACCTGTAAATGCCAGACCGAATTTCAAAAGCTTCAGAAGACTGGCTCCCGCCATCACAGGAACTGCCAGGAAAAAAGTAAACTCCGCCGCCGTTGTTCGGGAAAGTCCTATCAGAATGCCTCCTAAAATCGTAGCCCCTGACCGTGAAGTTCCCGGAAACACCGCGGCGATCAACTGAAAAATGCCGATCATCACTGCATCCTTGTATGTAATCTGTGCAATATTCCTTACCTGCGGGTCCCTGTTTCTATTATAATTCTCTATCACCAGAAACAAAATACCAAAAATAATGAGCGCAGCAGCCACTGTCTGATAGTTATAAAACAGTTCATCTATTTTCTCATCAAACAGCACTCCAACCACTGCCGCAGGCATACATGCGGCAAGTACCTTAAACCACATGGAAAAAACATCTTTTTTCACCAGCTTTTCGCCTCTTTTAAACGAAAACGGGAACAGCCGGTCCCAATAAATCAATACCACAGCCAGGATGGCTCCAAGCTGTATCACCACCAAAAACATGGACAAAAAATCTTCCGTAACATTCAGTTTCACCAACTCATCCAGGATAATCATGTGTCCGGTACTGCTGATCGGCAGCCACTCCGTAATCCCTTCCACAATCCCAAAAAGAACCGCTTTTAATATCTCTGACATAAAAATCTCCTCTTTTATTATTGTTTAAAGTTTATGGCCGGTAAATCATAAAAATACTGTAAAACCACCATCAGTATAAACGAAACAGCGAAGCAAAACAATACAAAAACCGTGACTTCCAATGATTCCATCTGCAATCATGCCAAATCATACATTGCAGAAAGCACCTCAGATACCAAAAAAGCGTATCCTGCAAAACTCCGAAATCTCAGCAAAACTCAGAAAACCCTTGACAATTACCCGAGATATAACTATAATACGGATTGTGAGGGATTTATTGGATGTAAAAGTAATTCACTAGTTATTAGAGATTATATTAGCACCTATGTAATCTGTAATAACTGGTGGATTTTTTTAACTCAAAAATCCGCAAATTTATATTATTAATGGAGGTACCATCATGAACAAAGGTACAGTAAAATGGTTCAACGCTGAAAAAGGTTATGGATTCATCACAGGTGAAGACGGAAATGACGTTTTCGTACATTTCTCCGCTATCCAGGGTGAAGGCTTTAAGTCTCTGGACGAAGGCCAGGCTGTAACCTATGATTTAACAGAAGGCGCACGCGGCATGCAGGCTGCAAACGTTGTTAAATGCTAATTTTATGCCGAACCAAACGCCGTATGATAAAAAAGATGTTTTTATCATACGGCGTTTTTCTGTTGTCAAGCATCCTAAGGAAGCTGCCAGTGGCAGGTTCTGTAGGTTCTGGCATATTCAAATCCAGATGAAATAACAGCCATGGCATATCTTCTATGCCACGGCCGCCATTCTTTCCATCCCGCTGCGCAGTATTTTATTTCACGTTTAATACATATTTTTTTATATTGGAAGCATTCACGTATTTTTTAGCCTTTTTTCCATCCGTGACTACCAATGTCGGCGCCTGCATAATACCATATTTCTTTACAAGCTCCTGATTCTCCTCCGCATCTATAATCTGATAATCCTCTCCCTTGAGCATTTCCTTTGCAATCTTACAATTCGGACAAGTTTTCGTGGTAAACAGATATTTTACATTCTCAACCGGCTTGATCTCTACATCTTCCTTGCGGACAGTTACCAGACTGGTTTTGACTTTTTTCATACAGGAATGCTCCACATCGTACAGCTTACGGTTTTTATATTCCTGAGTCTTGCCGTCATTCCAGTTCTGCACCGGACGATAGTAGCCAGTGATACGGCTGTAAACTTCAGATTTCTTTCCGCATACCGGACAGGTAAAGTGCTCTCCTGCCAGATAGCCGTGCTCCTTACATACCGAATAAGTCGGCGAAAGTGTATAGTAAGGCAGACTGTAGTTTTCCGCAATTTTCCGCACAAGCGTCGCTGCCGCCTTCCAGTCCGGAAGCTTTTCGCCCAAAAATGCGTGGAATACCGTGCCTGAGGTATAAAGCGTCTGAAGCTCATCCTGAATATCCAATGCATCAAAAATATCGGACGTATAACCTACCGGAAGGTGCGAGCTGTTGGTATAATATGGCGTATCGCCCGGCTCGCCTGCAGTAATGATGTCCGGATAGCGCTCCTTATCGTGCTTTGCAAGGCGATAAGTGGTAGATTCCGCAGGAGTAGCTTCCAGGTTATAGAGATCGCCGTATTCCTCCTGGTACATCACCAGTCTGTCACGCATATGATTCAGAACCTCTTTGGCAAATTCCTGCGTCTCCACATGAGTCAGATCCTTGCGCAGCCAGGCTGCATTTAATCCCACCTCATTCATACCGATCATGCCGATCGTGGAAAAATGATTATTAAAGGTTCCAAGGTAACGTTTTGTATAAGGATACAGTCCCTCATCCAGCAGCTTGGAAATGACCTCTCTCTTTGTCTTCAGGGAACGTGCGGAGAGATCCATCATGTGATCCAGCCGTTTAAAAAATTCTTCTCTCGTTTTGGACAGGTAAGCGATTCTTGGAAGGTTGATTGTCACAACGCCCACACTTCCGGTGCTCTCACCGGAACCGAAAAACCCGCCGCTCTTTTTGCGAAGTTCACGCAGATCGAGACGCAGACGGCAGCACATGCTCCGCACATCACTTGGCTCCATGTCACTGTTGATGTAATTTGAGAAATACGGTGTCCCGTATTTGGAAGTCATCTCAAACAGGAGACGATTATTTTCTGTATCTGACCAGTCAAAATCTCTTGTGATCGAGTAAGTTGGAATGGGATACTGGAAGCCACGGCCGTTGGCATCACCCTCTATCATCGTCTCAATGAATGCGCGGTTTATCATATCCATTTCCTTTTTGCAGTCCTTGTAGCAGAAATCCTGCGGCTTGCCGCCCACAATGGCCGGAAGCTCCGCCAGATCGTTTGGAACGGTCCAGTCAAGTGTAATATTGGAGAATGGCGCCTGCGTACCCCATCGGCTTGGAGTATTCACACCGTACACGAAGGATTCAATGCATTTTTTGACCTCGTGATAGCTCAGATTATCTGCTTTTACAAACGGTGCAAGGTACGTATCAAAAGAGGAAAATGCCTGCGCGCCCGCCCATTCATTCTGCATGATACCGAGGAAATTTACCATCTGATTGCACAGTACGGACAAATGCTTTGCCGGAGCAGAAGTAATCTTTCCCTCAATGCCGCCGAGTCCTTCTGTTATAAGCTGCTTTAGGGACCAGCCTGCACAGTATCCGGTCAGCATGGACAGATCATGAAGATGAATATCTGCATTGCGGTGCGCCTCCGCAATCTCCTCATCATAAATCTCTGAAAGCCAGTAATTTGCTGTAACTGCACCGGAATTGCTCAGAATCAGTCCTCCCACAGAGTAGGTAACTGTCGAATTTTCTTTGACACGCCAGTCCTCTACCTTTACATAGCTGTCTACAATCTCCTTGTAGTCCAGAATGGTGGATTTCATATTGCGGATCTTTTCACGCTGCTTACGGTACAGAATGTATGCCTTTGCCACGTCCGCATAGCCCGCCTGCACCAGCACATTCTCCACACTGTCCTGAACACTCTCCACGTCGATTTTATCGTCCTTTATCTTTTTCTGAAAATCGGCTGTCACACGCAGGTCCAGCAGCTCAATCATATCATCATTATACTGCATCTGTGTCGCATCAAAAGCCTTTGCAATGGCATTGCCTATCTTTTTAAGGTCAAAATCTGCGACCTCGCCGTCTCTTTTTACTACTTTAAACATAAACACCTGCTCCTTCCATCCTGTATTGTCTGTAAAACGGACACGCACCTTTGTACTGTGTCCGTTTCATTTCTTTATATCCAGGTCAGTCTCTCATCGACAGACCATGCTGTATTGTCCTGTCAGGAAATTATTCTATCAGATAAAGTCATTGGAGTCAATGTAAAAAAATACTATATCTTGGATTATTTTTAAGTCTTCTCCACTAGATATAGTATTTTGTTTGTGTGACATTTAAAAACTGCACATCACGTCACTTTTTATGGTCTCTAATATGCAACCTTTCCATAAATTTCCACCGGCACAAAGGCTTTCACATAGATACCTTCTGCGCGGTATTCTTCCTCCAGAAGCTGCCCTTTTCCCCGGATGATCTGTATCAGTCCTGCCTTCTCATAGGGAAAAACCCTCTCTATCAAAATACTGCGCTCACGCAGTATTTTTTCAAGCTCCGTTTTCAGTTCCTCCAGTCCTTCTCCGGTTCTGGCTGAAATCCTCAGAGTTTTGTCAGCTTTCATATCTTTTAAAATCTCAGGGACCGTTATTTTATCCTGCTTATTAAACAGTGTAACCACTGTCTTATCGGTGACTCCAAGCTGACTCAGAGTCTCATATACCACATGCATCTGCTTTTCCTTCTGCGGATTGGATGCATCTACCACATGGAGAATAATGTCCGCATATTTTGCCTCTTCCAGCGTACTTTTAAATGCCTCTATCAGATGATGAGGCAGTTTTCGGATAAAACCAACCGTATCTGTCAGGAGAATACTCTGCCCGCCAAAAAGCTCCAGCATCCGCGTTGTTGGGTCCAATGTCGCAAAAAGCTTATCCTCCTCCAGCACTCCGGCTCCCGTTAATGCATTCAACAACGTGGACTTGCCTGCATTTGTGTAACCCACGATCGCAGCAACCACAAGATTATCCTTTTTTCTTTTGCCGCGGATCAGTTCGCGATGCTTCTGTACCTGAGCCAGCTCCGCCTTTAGCTGAGAAATCCGGGCATGGATCAGACGCCTGTCCATCTCCAGCTTCTTCTCTCCGGGACCTCTCGTTCCGATACCTCCTCCAAGCCTTGACAGTGAACTCCTAAGCCCCACCAGTCTTGCAGCGCGATAACGTAATTGGGCAAGCTCCACCTGAATATTTCCCTCGCTGGTATTGGCGCGCCCTGCAAAAATATCAAGAATGACAAGAGTACGGTCCATTACCTTGCAGTCAAGCTCCTTTTCCAGATTATTCAACTGGGCGGGAGATAATTCATCATCACATACGATTCCTGTAGCGCCAAGTTCCGTAAGAAGCAGAGCCACCTCCTCAATCTTACCCTTTCCGATATAGGTTCCGGGATGGATTTTCTCACGGTTCTGGACAACTCTTCCCACAACAGAAGCCCCCGCCGTCTCACAGAGCTCTCCAAGCTCATCCAGAGACTCCTCTATATCCTCCGAAAAGCTCTCCTGAACCCCCACCAGAATAACGCGTTCTTCTATTTCTTTCATATCATAAGGCTGCACGATTTTCGCCCCCTGTTCTCAAAATATATAAATTCTGCACATTGACAGCTCGTATAAGCTGTGTTTAAGCTTTCCGCAAACAAGAAAACAGCGCGTCAGACCTGCTCATGCCTGACGCGCCTTCGGCTGTCCCGGCAGAATCACCGCGAAACGACAATGCTCCATTTCGCAGCGCTCCTGCTTATCATACCTCACCCCACTGCATTCTGACAAGGGGTGTTATTTCATTTTTATCTTTTTGGAAACCTTACCTGCACTGTACGTTTTATTTTTACCATAAACGACTACTTTGTAGTAATAAGTTTTCTTTGCTTTTGCTTTTTTGTCAATGTAAGCAGTCTTCTTCACAGGCTTTTTGGTAAGCTTCGTATACTTGCCATTTTTCTTTTCTGCACGGTATACCAGATAGCCCTTTGCACCCTTCACTTTCTTGAAGGTTACCTTCACTCTCTTACCGCTCTTCTTGACACTAACTTTCTTCGTGTCTGCCGCCAGAGTAATTGTCTTCGCAGCTCCTGCGGCGCTGTCCGTATATTTCGCCGTATCACCGGATTTTGCAGACGCATAATAGGAAGCCTTCTTGCCGCTGACAGGCGCCGTATCCTGAATCGTTCCGTTTGCCGTCTCACCCACAACGGTCACTTTGCTGCCAACCTTGCGGTAAACCACGTAAGAAGCTGCATTTGCAGTCATATTTACACGAATCGTCACTACAGAGCCGGTCTTTGCAGCGCTGCTCTTCACAGAAGCGATGGAAGGCGTCGCAAGCTGCACGACAACTGGTTTTTCCGGTACCAAAGTCAAGCCAGCGTATGCCCTGCTCAGAGCATCACGCGCTTCCGCCACCTGTTTTTCTGTAGCGTTTTCATCTGCAAGTACCTTCTGTGCTTCATTGAGCGCATCCGTAAATACTTTGAAAGTTTCGGCCGTATATTTACTGCCGTCAACGCCTTTGCAGGTATCCACTGCTGTCTGAAGGCCGCTCTTATCAGGCTTCGATGCAGGTATCTTCAAATTTGCGTAGGCAGCATCCAAAATACTCAGCGCTCTGGCAATCTCGCCCTCCGTGGCATCCTCGTCCGCAAGAAGTGCATTTGCTACCTTCAGAGCATCCGCAAACTCATCATAGCTTTCTTTTGTATACTTGCTGCTGTCTACATATTTCTCGCTGTTCTCATCCGTATAGCCATCAACCGCTGCCTGAAGACCGCTCTTATCAGGCTTTACCGGCTCCTTCAGATTTGCATACGCCTCATTCAATGCTCTCAGCGCCGCTTCAATCTCACTATCCGCTGCATTCTCCTTTGCAAGTACTTCCTGTGCCGTCTTAAGCGCTGCTGCAAAGGCCGCATAGCTCTCTTCTGTATACTTGCTGCTGTCTACATATTTCTCGCCGTTCTCATCCGTATATGCGTTGACAACTGTCTGCAGTTCGCTCTTGTCAGCCGTATACTCGCCCGTCTTTGCAACTGCCAGCCAACTGAACATCGGCGCTTCACCGGAAACATAAGCCAGACGATATTCTACCACTGCTGTTGTATCCAGTGTAAAAGAAATATCTTTCTTCTGGTCAGCGCTTCGAAGCTGTATTTCCTCGCCCTGTACCTCCTGCTGTTCTCCCGCTGCATTTGTCCACACAACACTCGGCTGCATATTACGGGTACGTCCCGCACCGTAAAATTCATGATAACCTGCTGTCAGTGTGTAAATACCCGGCTCCAGTGTAAAACGGTATGTCATCGGCGTACTGCCTAACGTCTTATCTCTTAAGCCCACTGCATATTTATCTGTATTTACGTATTCATCCGGTCTGTCACCATTATCCACGGTAGCGCTCATGCTGTCATCGTTGCTGTAGCCCCAGCCGCTCTGCTCCGTGTATGCCGCATCAGAAGCATCATTTTTCAAGTTGGTTACAAAAGCTGCAATCATCTCATAAGGTCTGGATACGGCCGCCTTCGTGTTGCCATTCAGATAACCGGTCCCGGTACCTGCACTTACAAAATATTTCAGATTTTCCGGTATTACCTCAATCGCTGCCTTTGCCAAAATCCCGCAATCCTCTATGGCTCCCGTAACAAGAATCGTATCAAATGCATTCAGCGTAATATTATCTGTATCCCAGACAACCTTTTTCTCAACTTCCTGCCCATTTGCTGTCACACATGTCACGGTTTCCGGAAGAGACAGTTCACTTCCCGCATAGGCCGCTGTGCTGATTTCCTCAACACTCACAATGCTGTCCTTTGACATCCTTGCAACGCCAAACCAGCTAAGAACCGGTGCCTCTCCGCCGGTGGCATTTTCAATCTCAAGGGTGACCGGTCCGTCCTCTTTTACGACAAACTTTACGGAACCACTTGCATTATCGCCGACACCAGAGACAGCAATCGCGTCGGATGTCACTTTATCCATATTTCCGCCGCTGACAGAAATCTTCATGCTGCGGTTATTCCACCACTCATGAAAGCCTGCAGTCAGCTCATAGCTGCCTGCCTCCAGCATAAGTTCATAAGTCAGCCACTCTGTCTTTGAGCTGCTGTACCAGCCTGTCTGATATTTATCGTTCACATCTGTGCCCGCTGATACGGTTCTTTCGCGGAACACGTCTCCTTTTCTTCCCCAGCCGGACTCGGATGTATACTCCTGATCTGCAACCGTATTTTTCAATGTGCTTCCTGTCAGTGCGGATACCAGTTCAAATGCTTTGGATTCCTTGCCTGCATCACGGCTGGCATCTACAAAATAAACCAATTCATCTGACTGTCCTGGAATCACTTCCACCTTTGCACTCACGGGCACACCGCTTTCCTTCGTGATTCCGGAAATCATAGACGTCTCATATGCTCTCAGATTCAAATTTGCCGTATTCCAGATTACCTCTTCCTCCGTGACTGCCCCGCTGACCTTTGTACAGGTCACTTTCTCAGGCAGCTCTGGAATACTTCCTGCATAAGAAGCCACATAGATTTCGTCCACACGGATTACCTTATCCTGGGCATTGTATGGCATAACGTTAACAGCATCCAACACAAGCGTACCGGATTTTACCGTAACCTTCACATTATGTGCGCCATCTGTCAATCCATACTGCACATAAGCCGCACAGTGCTTTTCGCTGCTCTTTACGGCAGCATCCACAGCTACCTTTGCGCCATCCACTTCCACATCAAGAACTGCCGTGCCGTCGTTTTCACCAATCAGTGCAAAGCCGCCGCCATTCATGGTAAATGAAAAGGCTGCTCCCGTTCCTTTGGATGTGCTGGTTGAACGATACCAGTCATTATTGCTGCCGCCTGCTCCCGCAATGATATCCCAGCTTCCCTCATAAGAAATCTCATCGGAAGCATTATCTATCATCTTCGTCGCATACGGCTCGTATCCATCCACCTTCTCAACCTTCAGGTTATCATAAACCGTCTCTGCCCATCCGCATCCTAAACGAATGCGTCCGAAATACTCCGGATTCGGATCGTTGTAGGAGGCAACCAAGGTGCCATCCACCCAAGCGGAGATAAAGCTTCCTTTACCCTCCAGCTCCAGACGATAAACCCCGTCTGCATTTGCCGTTACCGCTCCGCTGCTGATCGTGGTTCCACGTTTTTTCAGCGTCCATTTTCCGTCCTTTGTAATGCGCAGATTATAGCCGCTTCCCTCGAAGCCCATACCTGTCTGCTGACGGATATTCAATCCGGCATAGCTGCCCGCTGCGGGCTGTACATCAATACCTGCTTTATAGTTCATCCAGCGAAAATCGCCGATTACCGTATTAGGCTCATAGTTATTCCACTGTCCTACAGACTGAGCCAGAAGCTGCTTAAGCCTTCCATCTTCCACCACATAAGCCCCGGTGAAATCTACCGCATAGCGCGGCTCATTTCCACGTTTCGCAAGATAATCCTCAGGATAGCTGCTGTACTCAAAATCATCCGCATAGAGAATATCATTTGAACTATCCTGTGTTTTTCCTTCTGCGTCTGTATCCAGAACTGTTTTTTCGCTCTCCTTTGGCAGACGCTGTGTGTACTCTTCTTTTTCATTGCAGTCCAGAGTGGTCACGGTAACCATAGAGAACGGGGCAACATCAAGCACATAATAACCATTTTCCTGCTCAGCTTCGCCTTTGTACTGCATATAGCTGTCCGTCTTTGTCTCCCAGATCTCCATAGCAGCGCCGTCCTGCACATCCATACCGTCCGCCTTAATAGCATATGGGAGCGTTTTGCTGCTGTTGTTTACGATCACAACAGAAAAATTCTTCTTATCCGGCGACGCCAGCGTCATATAGCTTGGATTACCGCTCTCATTTACCAGATGTCCCAGATCGCCTCTGTTGCCGGAATTGTTTCCGGTTGCATTTGCAATCACACGCCAGATACCCTCGGTATTATCGGCATTTTCCCATCCTGTTTTCGCAAATTTGGTAAAATGCTGCAGCATATAGATCACGGGATCATAATGTATGTAGCCCGCCCACGGCTCGCGTGCACTGATAATCTCCTTATGGTCGTACTGAGCGCCCTCATAGAAGGAGCCTACGGCCGGCTGGAAAATATAGTGCGTCTTGCGCGAATATACAAAACTGGCAATCACATTGTCCACAAGTGCCAGAGGACTCTGGTAACCGCCTATGGAATTACCGCCGTATGCACTATTTTTATTTTCCTGATATTCGGTATAGCTGAAGGTTGCACAGCCCTCACTGTACCACACTTCCTTGTCATCCACATCGGCCATTGTACGGTAATCCGCCGTACTGCTCTGCGTACCAGTCGAATAATGGAATCCTACTGCGTCTATCGCATCATACAGTTCTTTATCACTTCTCATTTTGGGCACAATATTCAAAGAAGTGTTCTCATCAGACGCAATGATCTTGATATTATGGTAAGCTTCCTGAGCCGCCTCGTCCATATAGGACGGGAAATTTGTCTCATTTTTCACGCGGTTGCTGAACCATTTGATAAAGTCGCCATCGGGATTGGTGGTTTCATTTTTATCCGGATCCACATAGTCTACCACATAGCCGTATTTCTCATAAGCGTCAAAAATCGTCTCTTTGTACCATTTGTACATAGCCTCATATCCGGCTCCGGTCTTATCACTGTTCCATTTGTTCTGTACCCATGCAGGCATTTCCCAGCGCAGAAAGCTGACCTTCACATCAGGATTGATGGCTTTTGCATCCGCCGCAAGCTGGAATCCCGGGCTTCTGGAAGCATCGGCTTCTTCATCCTCAAAACGCATCGTGCAGGAATCCGCCCCCGTGGAATTGTTTCCGTCATTTCCCATCTCCATCTTCACGTGATTGAGAAGCGGATGTTCACCGCCGAACAAAACCTGCAAAAGCTCCTTATATTTTTCGGGAGCCTCCTGTTTATAATCCATCAGAAGATCGCTTGTGCTGTTGCCGCTGAGCATCGCATAACCTTTGTAAGTAAGGCCATTTTTATTTTGCGCTGCCTTTTCCACATCACTTCCTCTTACAACAATCTCCGTCTCTTTTCCAATCTCAGGAATTGTCACCGTACCTTTTGCCACTGCAAACCACGAAACAACAGGCGCCTGTCCGGAATTTGGGTTTTTGATCTCTACAGTCACAGGCCCATCCTGGCTGACCGTGAAATTCACTGTTCCCGTCTTCTTCTCCATATTTGCCCCGGACAAGGTCACATTTGAAGACGCTGTGCCGTTTGCCACAATCTGCATCGTTCGGCTGTTCTGCCACCATTCAATAAAACCGGCCGTCATAGTATACTCGCCGGCCTCCAGATTCAACTGCCAGGTAAGACTGTTTACACTGTTATTGCTGCCGTACATACCTGTCTGATATTTGTCGGTCACATCCAGTCCTGCAACACCCTTCGTATTGAAAGACCCGGATTTTCTTCCCCATCCTGACGCATCTGTATACGCCTGATCCGGAACCGCATTTTTCAGGCTGTCTCCTGTCAATGCCTTTACGGACTCAAACGCTCTGGAATCCGCCGCATTTTCTCTGCTGACATCCACAAAATATGCAAGCGCATTTTCCTTTGCAGGAATAACCTCTACCTGCGCATTTACCGTATCGCCATCTGCTGTGGAGCCGCTCACCTGAACTGTCTCATAAGGTACCGCAAATTTAGAACTGCGGATATTCCAGGTAACTGCTTTCACAGTCCCATTTACCGTAACCGTCTGCGGCAATGTCGTATCCTCAACTCCTGCCGCATTTTGGTAAGCCGCCGCGTAGACCTTTTCTGTCACTTCGGCTGCAAAGCTTATGCCTGTTGGCATCAGAGTCAGAATCATGCAGACACAAAGCATAAATGCCAGACATCTTCTGCCAGTTAATTTGTTGTTCTTCATTAACATAACCCTCCTTTTTCGTTTATCCTTGTGTCATCCTGCGCACTTTCAGCAAAACGCTGCAGAATAACGTTTCGCCCGAATAACGCTCAAATTTTGCAGATACTGCTGCATTTTATTGTACAAAAAATACTGCCTTTCGTACATCGAAAAATTTTGGATTTTTGTTAAAATTTTTTCTTTTCTTTATCATTCACTGTTAAAGTTATCGGTTCTTCAGGAAATTATATTCCCGCAAACCGGCTTCATCCGAAGGATATTTTTTCACATATTCCTCTGCTTTTGTCTTCGCCGTGGCAAAATCGAGCTTCTTTTCATAAACTACAATCTCATTAAAATATAAATCCTGTTTTCCATTGTCTCCCTTCATCTCAAGACCTTTGGCAATATTGGCAAGAGCATCATCATATTTTTGATCCGCAATATCACACAGCACAATCCCATTGTACGTCTCTGCAGTCTCTCCGAATTTGGCAATATACTGTTCATAAAGCTGCCTTGCATGAGCCGTATCTTCCTGTTTCATATAAATCCTGCCCATGAGGAGCATCGCTTTCTCATTCTGGGCGCCGACCAGCTCATTTAACTGTGCTTTTGCACTATCATAATCTTCCAGGTAAAAATAAATGCGCGCTTTCTGATAAGCATCCTCCGCGTCCTCGCTGTTAATCGCCAATGCCTGCTGAAGATAGGTATCACCCTCGGCCGAGAGATTTTTACTGTCATAGCACTCGTATATATTCAAAAGAAGATCATAATCCTCCGGTGCAAGCTTGACTGCCGTGTCAAAATCTACGCCCGCCTTATCCTTCTGATCCAGCTCCATGTAACACAGTCCCCGCAAATAATAGATATCTACTCTGCTGCCCAACGCCTGCATGGTATCGCACACCTTCACTGCATTCTCATAATCTGCTGCCTGATACAGAGCTGTCGCTTTGTACATCAGTATATCCAGACGAACCTCTGTCTGCTTATCTCCTGTCAGATCCACTGCACGGTCAAATGCAGCGACCGCATTCTCGTAATCACCCATAGCCATGTAAGCCATACCCTGTCCGCGATAGCTTTCCACCAGATGCTGTTCTTCGTCGGCTGCCGCTTTGAAATCCTCCAGGGCGGTTTCATAGTCACCATTTTCTATAGATTCCATTCCTTTATCAATATAGTAGGTATCCGGACTCAGTAAACTGCATCCGGTCATGGCAAACATCGTGGCTGCCAGGATAATACATAGTCTTTTCTTCATATATAAATACCCCCCGCGGATTAGATACCGCTGTTTGTTGTATGCCGCAGCATTTTGTGCGTTTAAGTTAAAAATTGCTTTTACAGTATAGCATAAGGAGAGGAGAAAAGTCCAGTGTACGGATGTATTGCATCCAGGCATAAAAAGAGCCGCGATATTTCACATTTATGAATATCGCGGCCTCTCCTGTCAGCCTGCTGCTGTTTATCTTTGATATTTAAACGGGATTATTCTGTCTGTCTGAAAATCCAAAATAATCATTCCACCCGGAATCTTCTGTCTCCTGATTCTCTGTAGCTGCTGTGTCGGCGCTTCCAAGGGTTAACTGAAATACCTGCTCTGTATATCCGCTGTTATCCGGCACCTGAACGGTTACTTCTACGGTTTCACCCGCCTCATAATAGTCCAGCATATTTTTCAGCTCACTGATATCGCTGACCGCTTTTCCGTCAAACGCCGTGATAACAGAATTTGACGTGATACCTGCCTGCTCTGCCGCACCGCCTTCTGTCACTTCTGAAATAAATACACCTGCCGGAATACCGTAAGCTTCGGAAGCCTCTTCACTGACACCCGTTCCTGCAATACCTATGCTTGCCTTTTCTCCGTCGGACACTTTTGTTCTGGTTTTTTCATTCATCAGGCTTTCAATGGTATCGTAAGCATCGTTGATGGAGATTGCATATCCCATGCCTTCCACCTCCGTTGACGCAAGTTTTGCAGAATTAATACCTACCACCTGACCGTCCATATTCAGGAGGGCTCCGCCGCTGTTGCCCGGGTTGATCGCTGCGTCTGTCTGAATCAGGCTGATTCCGTCATAGCTGACCTCGTCCCCTTCTTCCTCATCCAGAGTACGGTTCGTCGCACTTACAATACCGGTTGTGACCGACTGCCCGTAACCAAGTGCATTTCCGATCGCTACTACCTGTTCTCCGACTTCCAGCTTTGAGGAATCCCCTATAGTAGCAACTGAAATCTTTGACATGGTGTCATCAGAAATACTGTCCAGCGGAACTGCCACTACCGCCAGGTCTTTTGAAGAATCTGTTCCTTTTATGACTGCCTCATATGCCTCATCATCCACAAAGCAGACGGAAAGGGTATCTGCACCTTCTACCACATGATTATTGGTTGCAATCAACAGCTCGCTGTCATTTTTTCCTATAATAATACCGGACCCACAGCTCTCTACCTCTTCCTGCTGCATGTAATTACGATGGCCGAACATTCCGAAATAATTTTCCACTTCCTGAACAGATTTACTTGTGATAGCGACAATCGAAGGCATTGCTGTCTTGACAATATTGGTCACATCTAATGAGCCAACATTTTGGGTGGTACTTGAGGCAGCCTTCAGCAGAGTCTGGTTCATCTCCGGCGTCTGCTCTTCACCCGCCTGTATACCGGATGACTGATACCCTGTCAGACGATTAATACTCTGAAACGTACCCGCTGCAACCCCACCGAAAAGAACTGCACTAAGCGCAATCGCCCCGGCTCTCTTAGCCAGCCTCTGCATTCTGTTGTCCGGTTTCTTTCGATTTGGTCCATGACTGTTTTCCAAATGCTGCTCTTCACACTTAGGATACTGATTTTCAAAGCTGCTTTCATTATTATCATCGTAAATATACATATCTGACATAAATAAGACCTCCTTATAATTCTGTTTCATTGCCATGACTGACATAACATTTATTTAGCAAAATATCTTAGATTGTGTTGTTTGCTTATTTTTATCTTTTATGTCTTACAGTATATCTGCGATTTGTGTTTGAAATGTTGTAAATCTGTGATGAAATTGGGGAAGATCTGTGAAAAAAGTGTGAGGCTGACACAGATACTTCAAACTCACACCTTCCGTGTAAAGTTTTCCGCACTCTGCGTCAGCCTCTTTTTATCTCATTATACTATCAAAATTACATCTCTGCTATAACAGTCTCTCCTACTTTTGCCTGCATGCCGGACAGCAGTTTTACAGACGGGCACTCATCTCCATTTGTAATAATCAACATAGTCACATCACGCAGACCGCGTGCTGCAATACCTGATTTGCTGAAGCTTATGAGCTTGTCACCCGTTTTTACTTTGTCGCCAACCTTTACGTACGCTTTGAAACCTTCGCCATTCATACCAACAGTATCAATACCGATGTGAAGAAGAATTTCTACTCCATTTTCCAGTTTCATACCTACCGCATGGAAGGAACCTTCCATAATAACCGTGATCTCACCGTCAGCCGGTGCCACCAGCATCTCATCCTCCGGAATAATAGCAATGCCATCACCCATGATTTTTTCTGAAAAAACGCCATCTTTTACTTCCTCGATAGGAATTACTTTACCTGTAAGGAATGCTTTCATTTCTTTCCCCTGTGCCGGTTTCTTTTTAAAAAATGATAACATGATTGTACCTCCTGTTTATCTTTTATTATATCCTGCATATTACTGATTAAATCATACCATACTTTACCAGCTTCTTGCAAGAAATTATAATATAAATTTTAGAAAGATGGATACAATTCGTACTATTTATTCTTCCACCACGCCTCCTTCTACCACAATCCTCTCCGAATCAATGCTGTCGCCGTACGCCTCCTTCAAGGTGGCATCGAAATCTGCATGGAAGAACTGCTCGTCGGCCAACGCTTTGATCTCTTCATTTAGCCAGTTCTTCAGCTCCGTATTTCCCTTCCGGACTGCAGGCGCAATGGTGTCGATATCCCCCAATGACTCCACACCTACAGCAAAGCCTTCATTCTGGCGCGCCCACGCCAGAACCTCTGTGTTGTCCGTGGAAAATGCATCTCCTCTGCCGTCCAGCAGTGCATCGTAGGCCTCCTGATATTCATCAAATTTTATCAGATCAATATCCGGATAATTTTCACCGAAATAGGCTTCCGCCGTGGTTCCCTTCACCACAATCAGCTTTTTGCCCTTCAAATCGTCCACACTGGCAATCAAGGCTTTCTCGGGAGATACCACGCCGAGCGCGACTTTCATATATGGAAGTGCAAAATCAACCTGCTCTGCACGCTCATCTGTCACAGTAAAGTTAGCAAGAATGATATCAACCTTTGCCGATTTCAAATATTCCACACGACTTGCTGCCTCCACGTATACAAACTCAACATCGTCTTCGCTTCCCAGCAAATCCTTTGCAATTCTCCTGGCAAAATACACATCATACCCCTGCTCTTTGCCATTCTCATCCACATAACCAAACGGATTTTTATCACTGAATACACCGATCTTAATTTTCCCGTCCTCTTTGATTTCTTCAAGAGTCCTTGCTTTACCGGCACTCTCACCGTTTGCTGCTGCCGCCTTTTCTGTTGTCTGTGCACTGTCTGATGTCTCTGTGCTCC
>ERZ809224.705-NODE-705-length-29411-cov-15.191613_pt1 | contig 29411 bp, 29 predicted proteins | sample MGYA00520513_ERZ809224 | MGnify/ENA primary metagenome ERZ809224 (study PRJEB31576, sample SAMEA3212658) | Homo sapiens | biome: human-gut; feature: human gut; material: fecal | place: Sweden | collected 2012 ... | reverse complement strand
TTCTTTTTGAGTATTAATTGGTTCCATATTTTCCTCCTTTAAATCCTATTTTCATCTACGCTAAATGTAAGATCAATGGTAGAATAATATTCTATTATTTTGTTACCATCTATTTTTGCTTTTTGCTCTAAAACAGTAACAGATGAGATGTAATCTATTGTCTTAGAAGCTTCCAATATTGTTTTGGTAATTGCATCTTTCCATGAAACATTAGAAATACCAGTTAATTTTAAATGCTTTTCAATTGCCATAATTAATAAAACCTCCGAAAATAATATAATAATATAATTTCCTGAAATACTAAAAATATGCAAAAAATATATGTTTTAAATTAATATTACAATTAGATTACAATTAGATTACAATTAATCCAAAAATATTGACTTTTAAAGACTATATTATAAAATATACGTAAAGAAAATTTGGTTATAATAGTATATTTTGGGCAAACATTAAAAAAATTCAAGTTTAACAAGATAAAATATTGTAAATTATAAATATTAGAAAAAATAAAACTAAGGAGAAGAAAATGCAAAGCTGTTTAGGTCTTTATATAGAAAATAATATAATTAAATATGCAAAAACTTCAAAAGAACGTGAAACAGTGAAAGTAGAATCATATGGAGTAAAATTTTATGATGATTTAGAAAAAGCAATAAAACAAATTGTAACTGAAACATTTAGTTTTAAAACTCCAATAAGTACAAATTTAGCAGATGAACAATACACATATGCTAATGTATTTAGCTTGCTTAACAAAAAGGACCTAGAAAAAGCAATAGGTACAGAGTTCGACTATTTTTGTAATGAAAAAGGAAAAAACAGAAATGCTACAGAATATAGAAGATTGCTATTAGATAATTATGATGATAAAGACAAAACCGGAGTCCTATATGCTTATGTTGATAAATCAAGTATTGTAAGCAGATTACAATCACTAGATGGCTATAGAGTAAATACAATAATTCCTTTACCTATTGCAATAAAATCACTAAATAATTTTGCAGATAAAAGAAATAGTCTAATAATAAATATAGAAGAAGAAACAAGCTTTACTACAATAGTTAATGGTAAGATTTATAGAATAAATAAAATTGAAGATGGTATGAAACAAATATTAGATTCTATATCATTGAAAGAAAATTCATATGCAAAAGCATATGAAATATGTAAAAATACAACGATATATACATCTGAGGGACAAGGACTTCAATCAGAGGAAAATGAATATTTAGAAGAAATTGTGCCAAGATTGTATAACATAGTAGAAAAAGCAAAAGAAATAATGATTGAAAACGAAATAGAAATAGAAGATATATATATAACAGGATCTGCAAGTATAATAAACAATATAGATTTATATTTTCAAGAGAATTTTCCGGACAAAAAATGTGAAATTTTAACACCATTTTTTGCCTCAAAGAGCAATTTGAAAATAAACATAAAAGATTATATAGAAGTGAATTCAGCGATTGCATTATCATTAGAAGGACTAGGAATAGGAACAAAAGAAGCAAACTTTAAACATAATGGAAAATTAGAAGGCTTATTAACGCTGGACCTTGGCGGAAATTCTAAAAACAAAGCTTCTAGTGCAACAAAAGGAAAATCTAGCAAATTGGCTAATTTATTGAAACTAGATTTTAATGAAGGGCTAGATAACACAGAAAGATGGCTACTTAGAACTGCAATAGCAATTTTATTATTAATAGCTGTTTATATTTCATTTGAAAAAGTATTGATGTCACAAATAAACAAAAAAGATAAAGAAGTTCAAGCATTTATAGATGATTCTCAAGCAAAAATAGCACAAGTAGAAGAATATACAAATTTATTAAACACTAGAAAAGGAGAATATCAATCTTTAGTTGAGCAAATTGATAAGCAAAATGAAAGAATTTCGGAAATAAATGCAAAGAAAAATGCAATTCCTAATTTATTAAATAAAATAATGTTTGTAATACCAAAAGAAGTTCAACTAATATCTATTACAAATACAACAGGAAAAACAATACAAATAGAAGCACAAGCAAAAAAATATGAACAATTAGGTTACTTTATTGCAGGTATAAAGAATGAGGGAATTTTAATTGATGTAACTTCAACAGCAGGAACAAAAACATCTGAATTAGTTAAAGTTACAATAACAGGAAACTTAAATTATTAATATAAAAGAGGAGTAGGTTGTGAAAAAAATATTAATTTCAATTATAATAATATTGTTAATTGGATTGGGATATACAATAGGGGTAAAAAGCTTAAGTATTGGACAATTAAAACTGGAAAGTGTAGGCGATATAAAAAATGCTAGTGCTAACTTGGATCAAAAATTCAATACAAGCAAAGAAATTTCAGCTAAAACTTATCCAAAATCAATAGAAGATTTAGATAAAGTAGTTAGAGATTTAAAAACTGCTAAACAACAATATCAGGCAAAAACTTTAAACAATCCAGATGTTCAATCGAATTTAGGAATAATACAAGTAGAAAAATATAATATAGAATATTTATGGACAATTATAGGAAATTATGCAACAAAAAATGGTGTAACACTTACACTTGATATTAAATCTACAAGTGCACAAGATGTATACAATTTAAACTTTAGTTTAGAAGGAAAATATATAGGAATTACAGATTTTATATACAGCTTAGAAGATGATAGTGAACTAAAATTTGAAATAAAAGATTTTAAAATGTCATCAGATAAAATAACAACAAATAATACAGCTACAAATGTAACAGATAATGAAGTAGCAAGTAATGAAAACGGAGACAATCAGGAAAGTAATAATACAGTAAATGATAATTCTAAGACTAATAGCAATAGCACAAATACAACAAACAAACAAAACACAACAACTGATAATAGCCAAAAAAATACTGAATCAAAAGGTGATGGTATTACATTATATGCTACATTTACAGTAGAGAATGTAGGCATAAATTTAAATGAATAATGTGGAGGAGAGAATGGCAAAGACAGTTATAAAAGAAATTTTTATATTTTTATTGCTACTTTTAGTAATAGCACTTGTGCTAGGAATAATGTTTTATGATTATATACCTAATAATAAAACTGTACCTACGGCTTTAAAACAATATGAATTAGCGCCAGAGGCACAAGAAGAGTTAAATGAAACAATGAGTAGAAGTAGCGAGAATATTGTAAAAACATATTATATAGACAGTTCAGATTTAAGTGCATATGCAAGCACAAAAGACTATAATAAAGGAAAAGTAAATCCATTTGAAGACTATACTTCTGAAAACACAACAAATAATACAACCAACAATACAAATACAAGTAGTAATACAAGCACAACAAATACAAAAAATACAAATACAACAGGAAATAAAACAACAAATACAGTAGATAGAAATGAAGATTTTACAGGAGGACAAGGTGGCAAAACAAGATAATTTTACCACGCAAACTTTTCTATAAAGAAAAGAAATTATAACTTTAGGTAATATTTATATATATAAATATATACAAACAAATTTAAAAAAATAAAGGAGGGGAACAAAAGATGAGAGGACAAAAAGGTATTACATTAGTTGCTTTAGTAATAACAATAATCGTAATGTTAATATTAGTAGGTGTTTCTGTAACAGTTGCTATTAACGGAGGATTATTTACAAAAGCAAAAGAAGGGGCAACAAATACACAAAAAGAAGCAAATGCAGAAAGAAACTTATCAAGTGGAAAAGTAATGATCGATGATACTGAACACAATGTTACAGACTTTGCACTATAATCAAAAAGTATTATTAATTGCGAATTTGCGAGGCATATGCATTATATGTATATGCCTAAAAATCTATTAAGGGAAGATAAAAGGAGAAATAATATTGGAAGCCATAATATATATAACAATTTTTATAATAGGAACATTATTTGGAAGCTTTTTTACACTTGCAACATATAGAATACCACTAGGGCAAGATATTACACATAAAAGATCATATTGCCCAAATTGTAATCATAGATTAGAGTTTTTAGATATGATTCCAATATTTAGTTATATATTTTTAGGCGGAAAATGCAGATATTGTAAACAAAAAATAAAACCAAGATACCTTCTTTTCGAAATCTTTTCCGGCTTAACATTTTTATCCTTTGCATTATCATTAAAACTTGATATTTTTAGATTTAATATTAATATAATAGCATATCTAGTATATGGACTATTATATATTTCAACATTATTTTTAATAGCAGGTATAGAAAACCAAAATCATACAATTTCAAAACCTGTTTTGTTCTTTGGTTTTATAGTTAATGCAATATATATAATATATTTATATATATTTAAACTTGATATATATAAATATGCTATATATCTAGCAATATTTTTAATAATAGTTTTAATAGATACTATTATTTTAAAGAAAACTGGCAAACAAAACTATACAAGTTCGATTTTGTTACTATGTTTTTATATGGCTTTGGCAACAGGAGAAGAAGTAACAATTTTGTCAATTATAACTGCGTTATTAATGACAGCAATATCACAAATTGTTATATCAAATAAAGATAATAAAAGCGAAATAATAATGAAAGATCAGAAAAAAATATCAATTGGAACATATTTATGCATAAGCAATATTGTGTTTTTAATATTACAGAATTTTATTTTGGGAGTTAATATATGAAGAGATTTTTAAAAAGCAATAAGGGAATAACTGGTGCAGATGCTGTACTTGGCGTTGCATTGGCTATATTGTTTTCTGGAATTATAGCCACACTATCTTATAATATATATGTAACTAGTAGTTCCTTAAAAAGATCATCAAAAGCATTGGAATATATAACAAGTACATTTGAATATGTAGCAACTCAATATTATGATAATGTTACAGAAGATAATATAAAGAACTATATTAGTACTAAATTAGATGGAAAAATATCAATAAATGAGGGGACACCATATAAGGCACAAGTTTCTGTTACCAATTATAATCAAATGGAAGGAAATACAGATAAGCTGGATTTAGTAAAAGAAATTACAATGTCAGTAACATATAAATTAGGAGATAAAGACCAAACAATAGAAATAAAAACAACAAAATCAAGAGAAAAACTAGAAGTTCCAAATAAACCAGATTTAGATAAAATAGCAATAACAGAAGGACAATATATATATCCAATAAAATATGTAAATGGAAACTGGGAAGTAACTTCTAAAGATGATACTAATTGGTATGACTACAACAGAGGATTATGGGGCACCGTAGTAGTTACAACTACTCAAAAATCAATAGGAGATGTAATCACTTATGCAGATGGAACCATATATCTATGGGTGCCAAGGTTTGAATACAATCCAAATCCTGAAACAACACAGGATAAAAAAGGTTACCATATAGTAAATTTTTTATACAAAAATACAAATAAACGAATTGTAATTAAAAACGGAACAACAAAAATAGAGAACAGAGAATTAGAATCTACAGAGAACTCATTACCAAGCCAATTTACAAAGCCTGGAGCATATGGAGACCCTAAGTGGAAAAATGAAGAACTAACTGGAGTTTGGATTAGAAAAGTAGAGTTGGACAAAGAGCCATACAAATATTTTAATCTAACTAAATACAAACTAGATAATGCAAAATACTCTGGAAAGTTATGGCAAAGTAAATAAAATTATATAAAAAAATTAATATATATATTATAATAATATATATAATCATGCAAAAGAGGAGGAACTAATATGGATGCTAAACGAAGAGGACCAATAGGTATAGAATTAGTAAAAAGAGGGATAGTAAATGAAGAAGATATAAATAGAGCACTAGAATACCAAAAGGAAAATCCTAATAAAAAAATAATAGAAATAATAAATACACTTAGTTTATGTGATGAATATTCGTTAATTCAAGCATTAGGAGATATATTAGATGAAAAAGCAATTATATTAACTCAAAGTGATGTAAAAATAAATCCGTCTGACTATATATCTATAGATGTGATAAAAAACAACAAAGCTATTCCATTTGAAATAACAGGAAATAAAATAAAAGTATGTTTTGCAGACACATTAGATAGAAAAGCTGTTGAAATAGTTAGATTAATTCTTTTAAATAAAGGATTAATAATGGAAAAATATATAACATTTGAAAAAAATATAAATCAAATAATAGAAACATTAGAAGGAACAGCTACAGATAATATAAATTCAAATACTGACACAACTGGTTTAGTTGATAGTATAATTAAAACTGCAATAAAGAAAAGAGCAAGTGATATTCATATAGAACCATTAGATGACCAAGTAAGAGTGAGATATAGAATAGATGGAGAACTTGTAACTGCAGTAAAGATTCCAAAAGAAAAACAATCACAAATAATAGGAAGATTAAAAGCAATTTCAAATATGTACCAGGAAAAACAAGAATCACAAGATGGTAGAATTATAATGTATCCGGATTATAATATTCGTGTTTCTTCACAAAGAAATATTTATGGAGAAAAATTCGTTTTAAGATTATTAAAAAAGAATATGAATATTAGAGGATTAGAAGATTTAGGATTCCCTGGTGATGATAAATTTATTAAATCATGCTTTAATAAAAGAAATAGTATAACAATAGTTGCAGCACCTACAGGAGAAGGAAAAACAACAACATTGTATAGTATAATTGATTATTTAGATAAACCAGAAATTAATATAACAACAATAGAAGATCCAGTTGAAATTCGTATTGCGGGATTGAATCAAATAGAAATAAATGAAAAACTTACATTTTCTGATTCTTTAAGAACAGTATTAAGACAAGACCCAGATATAATACTAGTTGGAGAAATTAGAGATAGAGAAACAGCAGAAATAGCAGTACAAGCTGGACAAACAGGTCATTATGTATTGTCAACAATTCACACAATAGATAGTATAGAAGTAATAACAAGATTAAGAAAAATGGGAGTATCTAACTATGATATTTCTAGTACAGTTGGAACATCAGTTTCTCAAAGACTTGTAAGGAAAGTTTGTAAAAAATGTGCAAGAAAAAGAGAATTTAATGATAAAGAAAAAGAAACAATTAAAAGAATTAGCGAAAAATATAATGTTGAATTTGATTTAACAGATAAATACACATATGATACAGTTGGCTGTAAGGAATGTAATAATAGTGGATATTATGACAGAATAGGAATATTTGAAGTTTTATCACTAGATGATAATATAAAAGAGTTAATTGTAAATGGAGCATCTAGCATTGAAATAAGAAAAGAAGCTTTAAAAGAAAATTTTAAACCATTAGTGGTTGACGGAATTAAAAAAGTAATTGATGGAATAACAACACTAGATGAACTTGATAGGAAAATCATATTATACTAGGAGGAACGAAAATGTTAAATATGAATAAAGTTTTAGATGAAGCAATAGAGAAAGATGCATCAGATGTACACTTGATTTTTGGATTAAAGCCTATACTTAGAGTTGCAAGAGAATTACAAGAGAGTGAAACAGCAGAGGTGCTAGGTGAAGATGAATTATATGAAGCATATGATTACTTTGTAAGGGGAAATATAGATAAAGATGAAATTTATCATGAAACAAAAAGACTTGATACATCATTCGAATATGAAAACATAAGACTAAGAGTAAATATATCATCAGCAGATGACAAACCAACATTTACCTTAAGAATTATAAAAAATACGCTTCCAACATTTCAACAATTAGGAGTACCAGACATTGTTAGAAGAATGACACTTCAACCACAAGGATTAATTTTAGTTACAGGAAAGACTAACTCACGGAAAAACAACAACATTAAATGCTTTAATAAACGAGCTAAATGAAAAGGAAAATAAAAAAATACTAACACTAGAAAAACCAGTTGAATTTAAGCATCAATGTAAAAAATCTGTAATTGTTCAAAAAGAAGTTGGAAGGGGCGGAGATGTTCCAAACTTTAGAGATGGTGTAAAAAATGCTCTAAGAGAAGACTGTGACATATTAGTAATTGGAGAGATTAGAGATAGAGAAACAATGGAAGCTGCAATAGATATGGCAGAATCAGGACACTTAGTAATAGGAACATTACATACAAAATCTTGTGCAGAAACAATAGATAGAATGATAAACTTCTATGAAGTAAGAGATCAAGCTAGTATAAAATATTTAATGTCAGCATTATTAAAATTAGTAGTATCACAAAGATTATTAAAAGGTACAGATGGAAAACTAGTATTATTACCAGAAGTAATGGTTGTAGATAATATTGTTGCCGGATGTATAAGAAAAGAAAAATTTAGTGTATCAGAGTTAGAAGATGCAATACAATCAAACATAGATAAAGGAAGTATAAGTTTGATAAATTCTATTGCACAATTATTTGTAGAAGATAAAATAACACTACAACAAGCAAAAGCTCAAATAGAAGAAAAGAACATAGAAATTTTAAATAGAACAATAATGCAAATGAAAATAAAAAGAGGACAGATTCAAAATTAAAAGAATGGAGGATTCCAATAATGCCTATATATATATATAAAGCTGCGACTAAAAATGGGCAAGTTGTTAGAAACAGAGTAGAAGAAGTAAATAGATTTATTTTATTAAGAAGATTAAAAAATAATAATCTTTTACCAATATCTGTTACGCAAATAAATGCAAAAGGAAACAAAGCACTAAAAAAACAGAAAAAGAATGTGGAAAGTAGTAGTAGTATATTAAAAAACATAAGAAGCAAAGAAATAGAAAAAAATATGATGTCTCGAAAAGAAAGAATAAAAAAAGCTTTATTTTCGAATGTTACTAGTGCTAAAATTACTACTAAAGATTTAGTAGTATTTACACAAGATTTTTACTTGTTAAAAAAGGCTAATTTTAACAATATACATGCATTAACAACAATAATAGAAAGTACAGAAAATGCATCATTAAAAGGAATTTTAGAGGATATACTTTTAGGAGTGGAAGCTGGAGAAAATATGTATACTACGATGGAGTATTATGAAGGAGTATTTCCTCCAATATATATAAATATGATAAAAGTAGGAGAACTATCAGGTTCACTTACAAGAGCATTGCAACAAGCAGTTAAATATTTAGATGATACTATGCAACTAAACAAAAAAATAAAATCGGTATTAGTACCAAACCTTATAATGTTTTTTGGTCTTTTAATTTTACTTATAGGAGGTACTATTATAGCTGTACCATCTCTTCAAGGAGTATTAGAATCTGTAGGAAGTAAAGACCAATTACCAGCAATAACATTATGGTTTGCGGATTTCTTAGATAAAGTAGCAGCACATTGGTACATTCCATTAATAGTAATATTGGGTATAGTAGGTGCAATATTTTTCTATGTAAGAACACCACAAGGAAAATATAACTTTCATTATTTTAAATATAGGATGCCTGTGTTTGGAAGGCTAATATATGCAATTGATTTTACTAGATTAATGAGAGCAATACTACTAAATATACAAAATGGAATGAGATTACAAGATGCATTAGAAACTAGTAAAAATATATCAACAAATCTTGTTATGTTATCATTAGTAGAATCATCAATCAATAATATCTTAGTTGGTCAAAGTTGGATAGAGCCATTTGAAAAAGCGGGATTTTCTGCACCAATGGCGACAGAGATGCTAAAAATTGGTATGCAAACAGATTTGGCAGAAATGATGCAAAAACTATTAGACTATATGGAAATAGAAATAGATGAAAGTATGAAAAGAATAATGAAGGTATTACCACAGATAATATACATTATAGTTGGCCTAATGCTTATATTTGTAACAGTAGTAGTATTAGTACCATTAATTCAAATGTATATGGGTACATGGATGTTCTCTGCATACTTATAATTATAATTTGTTTTGGAGGAATATTATGAGAATTGGTATTGATGTTGGTGGTAGTCATATTGGATTAGGACTCGTAAATAAAGATGGCAAATTAGTTTTAAAAGATGAAAAGGATTATGACAAAAGACAAGAAGATATGTCTAATATAGTTTTAGAAACAATAATTGAGCTAATAAATAAAAATATAGATAACAATAATGTAAAAAAAGAAGAAATAGAAAGCATAGGAATTGCTTTTCCAGGAACAGTATCAGAAACAGCAGTTATAAAAGCTGAAAATTTAGGGATAGATAATTTTGAAGTTGTAGAAAAAATAAAAAAACATTTTGATGTACCAATACATCTAGAAAATGATGCAAAATGTGCAGCAATTGCAGAAAAAGAATTTGGAAGTCTAAAAGAATATGAAGATGCAGTATTTTTAATAATTGGCACAGGTGTTGGTGGAGCGGTTTATTTAAATGGAAAATTATTAAGACCTAAAAGATATTCTGGTTTTGAAGTTGGACATACAGTAATAAATAAAGATGGAATAAAATGTAGCTGTGGAAGAAGAGGATGTTTTGAAGTATATTCTTCAATGAGAAAGTTAAAAGAAAAAATAAATAAGGAATTTAACTTAAATACCATAGATGGAATAAAAATAAGAGAATTTATGGAAGAGAACAAGGATAACAAAAAACTAAACGAAATATTAGATGAATATACACAGAACTTAGAAATAGGAATAGCAAATCTAATAAACATATTTGAACCACAAGCAATATCAATAGGTGGAAGTTTTGGACATTATGATATGCTACTAAAAAGATTACAAGATAAAATAAACGAAAAAACAGAGTTATACAATAAAGAACAAATACCTAAAATTGTAATAGCAGAATTAAAAAATGATGCAGGAATGATAGGTGCAGCAATGATATAAAATGAAAAACCGGTTTTATTAAATAAAACCGGTTTTTGTTTTATAGGGAAAATGCTATTAATAATTTTTGTAAAAATATATACAATTTTTTTTTGTTTAATGATATAATTCAGTATGAATTTAAGGAGGAATTAAATTGGGTAAAATTGTATTATTAGATGAATTAACAATAAATAAAATTGCTGCAGGTGAAGTTATAGAAAGACCAGCATCTGTAGTAAAAGAATTAGTAGAAAATTCAATAGATGCAGGAGCAACAAATATAACAGTAGAAATACAAAATGGTGGAATTTCTAAAATAAGAATTATAGATAATGGCTCTGGAATGAGCAAAGATGATTTAGAATTTGCATTTGAAAGACATGCAACAAGCAAAATAAGAAAAGCAGCTGACTTGGAAAATGTAAAATCTATGGGATTTAGAGGTGAAGCTTTAGCAAGTATTGCAGCTATTGCGCACGTAGAGCTAGTAAGTAAAACAGAAGATGACAATATTGGGCACAAAATAGTAGTTGAAGGTGGAAAAATCTTAGAAATAGAAGATTCAGCATCACAAAAAGGAACAACCATAACAGTAAGCAATTTATTCTTTAATACGCCTGTTAGATACAAATTCTTAAAAAAAGATTTTACAGAAGCAGGATATATTGAAGATGCAGTAACGAGAATAGCAATTGCAAATCCTAATATTGCAATAAAACTTATAAATGGGAATAAAACAATAATACAAACAAACGGAAATGGTGATTTAAAAACAGTAATATATACAATATATGGAAAAGAAATTGCAGAGGGACTTTTAGAAGTAAATTATGAGTATGAAGGAATAAAAGTAACAGGAGCAATAGGAAAACCAGAAATTGCAAGAAACAATAGAAGTTATCAAATGTTTTTTGTAAATAAAAGATATATAAAAGATAAAACATTATCTGCAGGAGTAGAACAAGCATTTAAAGGACTAATTCCAATAGGAAAATATGGAGTGGTTGTTTTAAATATTGAAATAGAACCTAATAAAATAGATGTAAATGTACATCCAACAAAATTAGAAATAAGATTTCAAGAGGAACAAAAAGTATTTAAAGCAATATATCATAGTGTAAAAGATACTTTACTAAAAGGAGATTTAGTAAAAGAAGTAGAAAGAGAGCCAGTTGTAGAAGAACAAAAATTAGAAGTAAATCAAGAACCTGTAAAACTAGAAGAAAATCAAATAAAAACAGAACAAGTAGTAGAACCAAAAGTAGAAACGGAAGATATAAAAAAATCTGGATTTATGGGATTATTTAAAAAGAAAGAAAAAGATGCAGATGAATTTATAGAAAATTATAGTACAAATACACTTCAAGAAATATTTGCACAAAAAAGTGCTGTACAACCAGAAGAAGTGGAAATACCAACACAAGAACAAAAAAATAAAATGGAAGATATAATAGAAAAACAAAAAGAGCTAGAGAATCCTAAAGTAGAAGAACCTACAAGCAAAGATTTTGACGAAATGTATGTAAAAACATTTGGGAAGCTTCCAGAAACACAAAAAATAGAAGAAAATTCTAATAAAATAGATATCAAAACTTTAAAAGAAGTAGAAAATATATCGGTATTTGAAGAAAAAGAAAATTATAATACAATTCCAAAATATAAATTTATAGGAGCTTTATTTTCTACATATTTAGTAATCGAAATGAAAGACGAAATTTATATAATAGACCAACATGCAGCACATGAGAGAGTTATGTATGAAAAAGTTAAAAAGAATTTTTATAATAACATGGAAAAAGATTCTCAGATAATGCTATTACCAGATATAATAGAATTATCACACAAGGAAAGAGCAATTGTAAAAGAAAATACAGACCTATTTAAAAAAGCTGGATTTATAATAGAAGAATTTGGAGATAACACAATAAGACTAATAGGAGTTCCTTCATTGTGTATGGACTTGGACACAAAAGAATTATTTTTAGAAATATTAGACGAAATAGATACAGTTGCAATAACTGCAAAACAAGAAAAAGAAGATAAATTTATTAGTACAATAGCGTGCAAAGCTGCAGTAAAAGCAAATATGAAATTAACAAATGAAGAAGTGGATACATTAATGAGACAATTATTAGTTTTACCAAATCCATTTACATGTCCACATGGAAGACCAACAGCAATTAAAATGACAAGATATGATATAGAACGTAAATTTAATAGAAAATAATTTTATAAAGGAAATAAAAATGAACAAACCAAAAGTAATAGTTATTGTAGGACCAACGGCTTCACGGAAAGTCTGGTTTAGCAATAGAACTGGCTAAAAAAATAGACGGAGAGATAATCTCGGCAGATTCTATGCAAATATATAAAGATATGAATATAGGAACAGCTAAAGTTTTGGAAGATGAGATGCAAGGAATTAAGCACTATATGTTAGACATAATCTCGCCAGAAGAAAGATATAGTGTTTCTGATTTTAAAAAACAAGCAGAGGAATGTATAGAACAAATCTTACAAAAAGGTAAAATGCCTATTATTTGTGGTGGAACAGGACTATATATAAATTCTTTAATATATGGAATAGAATTTGCAAATGAAGAAATAGACATGAAATATAGAGAACATTTAAACGAAATTGCGCAAAATGAAGGATTAGAAAATTTATACAAAAAAGCATTAGAAATAGATCCAGAAGCAGCAAATAAAATAAGCAAGAATGACCAAAAAAGAATTATACGAATACTAGAAATATATCACAAAACAGGAAAAACAAAAACTCAGCAAGACCTAGAATCAAGAAAAAATGAAGTAAAATACGATTATAAAGTTTTTGGAATAAATATGGACAGACAAGTTTTATATGATAGAATAAACCAAAGGGTAGATATAATGTTGAAACAAGGGCTCATAGAGGAAGTAAAATCTATCTTAGAAAAATACAATAAATTTCCAACAGCAATGCAGGGCCTTCGGATATAAAGAAGTAGTAGAATACTTAAATGGAAATATTCAAAAAGAAGAAATGATAGAAAAACTAAAAATGGAAACACGAAGATATGCAAAAAGACAACTAACATGGTTTAGAAAAAACAAAGAGATATATTGGCTAGATGGAACTGAGAATATAAATGATAATGTAAACACAATATTAAAAGAATGCAATTACTAATAAAGGAGGGATTAAATATTGGCTGACAAAAATGTTAAAAAGAACAAAGACACAAAGAAAAAGAACAGTAGAAAAAGTATTAATAAAAATAAAACATTAGGCATAATATTATTAGTTTTAATAATCTCTTTTTTAGTGTATGCAACATATGAAATAATAAGTTTAGTGGCTGTACCAACGAATACATTTATTATTGAAAATGGATCTATATCTAGTGAAGAAAGCGTAACAGGTTATGTAATAAGAGAGGAAAAAATAGTAAAAGGTACAAATTACAAAAATGGTATGGTACAAATAAAAACTGAAGGAGAAAAAGTAGCAAAGGGAGAAAATATATTTAGGTATTATGGTGCAAATGAAGAAGATATAAAACAAAAGATAGCAGAAACAAATGAAAAAATTCAAAAAGCCATTTCAGGAAACACACAAATACTTACAGGCGATATAACTGCTCTAGATAGTCAGATAGAAAGCAAGATCGACGGAATAAGTGGAGAAAATGAGATACAAAAAATAAAAGAACAAAAAAAGGATATAGATACATATATTACAAAAAAATCAAAAATTGCTGGAGATTTAAGCCAGGCGGGTTCATATATAAATGGTTTGATTCAAGAAAAAAATAAATATGATGAAGAATTGACTAAAAATTCAGAATATGTAACAGCATCTATGAGCGGAGCAGTTTCATATAGAATAGATAATCTAGAAGAGATACTAACTCCAAATAGTTTTGAAAAACTGGATAAAAAGTTTTTAGAAGATTTAGGTTTAAAAACTGGACAAATAGTAAGTTCAAATTCCGAGGCGGGAAAAATAATAAATAATTATGAATGCTATATTGTAACAACTATGAATTCAAAAGAAGCAAAAGAGGCTAAAACAGGTGATAAAGTAACATTAAGACTTTCAACTCAAGATAATGTAACAGCAACAATAGAATACAAAGCAGAAAAAAATGATTATGTAGTATTAGTATTTAAGATAAGTGATTGCGTTGAAAAACTTATAGATTATAGAAAGATATCAATAGATGTGATATGGTGGGAATATGAAGGACTAAAAGTGCCAAAATCAGGAATTATATATGATAATGGGCTAAGTTACATAGTAAGAAACAGGGGAGGATACTTAACTAAGATTTTAGTAAAAATACGTAAAGAAGGAGAAAACTATTGCATAGTTAGCAACTATGATTCAGAGGAACTAAAAGAGTTAGGTTTTACAACATCGCAAATAAACAATATGAGACAAGTTACTATATATGATGAAATAGTATTAAACCCAGATTTAAAAAATGTTGAATAGTATTACAAAAATATTACAAAGAAATTAAGATTTGGTTACAATCGACAAAAGTATTGACAATTTGAAAGAAAAGATAGATACTTATAATATGAAAATTACGAAGGAGAAAAAAATTAGGAGGTTTTTTTAATGGCAGGAGCAATTATGAATAAAGTATGGGATTTTTTAGGAGTAGATACTGCAAACGATGAAGAAGTAGAAAATGATAATGAAAATATATATGGTTATGAAAGAGAAGAAGAACCAGAAGAAGTAGAAGAGAAAGGACTTTTTGGAAGAAAAAGCAAAGTTGTTAGTATGCCACAACCACAACAAATAAAAATGGTAATAACACAACCAACTTCTTTTGAACAATCAGAAGAAATTTGTAATTATTTAAAAGAAAAAAAATCTATAATAGTTAACTTAGAATATGTAAATAAAGATGTAGCAAGAAGAATTGTAGACTTTATTAGTGGTGGAGTTCATGCTTTAGATGGACATATCCAAAAAGTATCAAATGCAATATTCTTGGTTGCACCAGTTAATTATGAAATAGCAAGCGATTTAGCAAGAGAAGAAATAAAAAATAAACTTTCAGTTTCATGGTTAAAAAATAATAACTAATATAAAAATTAATAAGCATGGGCATATTATTATGCCCTTTTATAATAAGGAGTGATAATAATGATAACACCATTAGATATAGAAAATAAAAAATTTGCAAAACAAATGATGAATGGATACAATGTAGATGAAGTAGATGATTTTTTAGATGAATTAACATTGGATTATGGAAAATTATATAAAGAAAATGCAGAATTAAAAGCACAAAGAGAAGAACTAGATTCTAACGTAGGAAAATATAAAAATATAGAAAACACTATACAAAATACATTAATAATGGCTCAAAAAACAGCAGATGAAGTACAAGAAGTCGCTAAAAAACAAGCAGAGCAAATAATAAAAGACGCAGAATTTCAAGCAAAGAATTCAGTAGAAGAATTAAATACACAAATACTTTTAAAACAAAAAGAATTAGAAGATTTAAAAAAACAATTTGATGTATATAAAGCAAAAATGGAATCACTTCTAATTTCACAATTAGAGCTTTTAAAAGATCACAAAGAAGATTAAAATAAACAAATTTTAAAGAAAACAAAGATTGTATGATTTATACAATCTTTATTTTTGTTGAATAGGAAATCAAAGATTTTCCTATTCAACAAAAATGCTATAATCGCTATTGCCTTTGAGATTTCCTCATTTTATTCGGAAACTCAAATCGGCGAGAAAAAAAGTGTGGCAAAGCCACTTTTTTTGTGCAGTTAAATATTGTAAAAAGTGTAGAAATATGTTATATTTTAAGGGATGACGTATATTTTATAATATACAAAATGAAAGAGGAGAGATATGTATTTAATAGTAGGACTTGGAAATCCAGAAAGCGATTATGCAAATACAAGGCATAACATGGGTTTTGATGTAATTAATGAAATATCAAAAAAGTGCGATATAAAAGTATCAAAATCTAAGTTTAATGCATTGTATGGCATGGGAGAAATAGAAAATAATAAGGTAATATTAGTAAAACCACAAACCTATATGAATTTGAGTGGAGAAAGCATTATACAATTTAAAAAATTCTATAAAATTTCCAATAAAAATATTATAGTAATTTATGATGATATAGACTTAAAAATAGGAGATATTAGATTAAAAGCAAAAGGCGGAGCAGGAACACATAATGGAATGAAATCAGTTGTACAAAATTTAAATACAGAAGATTTTATACGAGTACGAGTAGGAATAGGGGCACCAGAGAATAAAGAAGATATGATAAATTATGTAATAGGTCCTATACCTAAAAGAGAAAAAGAAATATTAGAGGGAAGCATAGAAAAAGCAGCAGAAAGTGTAATAGAAATATTAAAAAGTGGAATAGATGTTGCAATGAATAGATTTAATTAAAGGAGACATAAATGTTAGAACTAATTATAAACAAAGAACCAGATAAAAAAACTATAATGCTAGTAGAAAATGGAGTACTAGTAGAAAAACATGAGGAACATGAAAATCATCAAAGACTAGAAGGAAATATATATTGTGGCAAAGTACAAAGTGTACTACAAGGAATGCAATCAGCTTTTATCAATATAGGTGATAAAAGAAATACATTTATACGTTTAAAAGACTTATTGCCTAAGGAAGATGAAACAAAAACAGATGTAAATAATAAAATAAAAGGAAAAGATATAACAGATATAATAAATGCAGGAACAAAAATATTAGTACAAGTAAAAAGAGATGGAACAGAATCTAAAGGAGCAAGAGTTTCAACACACATAAATTTACCAGGTAGATTTGTTGTTTTTATGCCAAACACAAACTTTATAACAGTATCACATAAAATAGAAGATGAAAACGAAAGAAATAGATTAATAAATATAGTAAAGCAAGTTTTACCAAAAGGCGATGGAGCAATAATAAGAACATCAAGTAATAATATAAATGAAGAACTATTAAAGCAAGACCTAGATGGATTGATAAAAAAATGGAAACAAATAAAAAAAGACTATGATGAGCATAAATTAAATGGTCCAAAATTAGTATATGATAATAAAGCATTACTTAGAAGAACTTTAATAGATGTTGTGGATCAAAACCTAAATAAAGTTATAGTTAATGATAAAAAGACATATAAAGATGTAAATGACATTTTAAAAAGCATGGGTATGGAAGAGAAGATAAAATTAGAACTAAAAGAAAACGAAGATTTATTAGAAATGCATTCATTAAGAAGCCAAGTTGAAAAGATGAGCAATAGAAAAATATGGCTTAAATGCGGTGGATTTATTACAATTGATAGAACAGAAGCCTTAACAGCAATTGATGTAAACACAGGGAAATATACAGGAAATAATAATTTGGAACAGACTGTGTTTAAAGTAAATAAAGAAGCAACAACAGAAATTGCAAAACAATTAAGATTAAGAGACATTGGCGGAATTATAATAATAGATTATATAGATATGCACGAAGAAGAAAATAAAAAAGAAATAATAGAATTATTAGCACAGAGTTTAAAAAAAGATAGAACTAAATCACAAATATTAGGATTTACTAAACTAAACTTATTAGAAATGACAAGAAAAAATATGTGTAACAATGATGATTATTAATAAGAGGTAAAAAATGAAAGTAGGATTTGTATCATTAGGATGTTCAAAGAATTTAATAGACACAGAAATGGCAATAGGGCTATTTAAAAGGAACAACTTTGAAATAGTAAATGATGTAGAAAAAGCAGAAATAATAATAGTTAATACATGTGGATTTATAGAATCAGCAAAACAAGAAGCAATAAATACAATACTTGAAATGGCTGAACATAAAGAAAATGGAACATGCAAATATTTAGTGGTAATGGGGTGCTTAGTTCAAAGATATAAAAAAGAACTACAAAAGGCACTTCCAGAAGTAGATTTATTTATAGAAATAAATGATTATGGAAGTTATTGGGACAAAATTCTTGAATTGTTAGACGAAGAAGAAAAGCCAGATACTATAAATAATTTGTGCTATATGGATAGAGTAATAAGTACAGGAAATAAAACAGCATATTTAAAAATAGCAGAAGGATGTAGCAATAGATGTACATATTGTGCGATACCATATATACGAGGACCTTATGTAAGTAGACCAATGGAAGAAGTATTAGAAGAGGCTAAAAAATTAGCAACAGCTGGAATAAAAGAACTAATAGTAATTGCACAAGACACAACAAGATATGGAGAAGATTTATATGGAGAATCAAAACTAAGTGATTTACTAAATGAGCTTTGCAAAATTGACGGTTTTGAATGGATTAGATTTTTGTATGCATACCCAGAAAGCATAACAGATGAATTAATACAAACAGTTAAAAACAATCAAAAAATTTGTAATTATTTTGACATACCAATTCAACATATATCAGACTCTGTGTTAAAAAGAATGAATAGAAGAACAAATGGAAAACAAATAGAAGAACTAATTAATAAAATAAAAAAACAAATACCAGATGTAATATTAAGAACATCATTAATTGTGGGATTCCCAGGAGAAACAGAAGAGGATTTTAATAAACTATATGAGTTTGTTAAAAAAGGATATTTTGATAAATTAGGAGTATTTACATATTCTAAAGAAGATGGAACACCAGCGGCAAGATTAAAGGAACAAATACATCCTGCAACTAAAAAGAAAAGATATAATCTAATAATGAGTGTCGCAAAAGATATATCTGCAGAAAAACTAAAATCTTATATAGGAAAAGAGTATAAGGTATTAGTAGAAGATACCACATTTGACCATAAATTCTGTGTAGGTAGAAGCTATATGGACATACCAGATACAGATGGAATGGTAATAATAAAGAATTGTGACACCAAATTAGTAGGAGAATTTGTTAATTGCAAAGTTACAGCAGTAAATAATTATGATTTAATTGCTAAAATAAGTAATAAATAACTTAGTACCTCCATACTATCAGATGGAGGTATATTAATTAAGTGAGGTATATTATGGAAGAAAAAGTTAGTTTAAAAAGACATTTAAAAATACTTAGTAAGCAATACACTAATATAGAACAAGTTGCAGAAGAAATAATAAATTTACAAGCAATACTTAATTTACCAAAGGGAACAGAATTATTTTTAAGTGATATACATGGAGAATATGGTTCATTCTCTCATATTTTAAACAATGGCTCTGGAATTATAAGAAACAAAATAGAAGATATATTTAATAATCAAATAACAGAACGTGATAGAAGACAATTAGCAACATTAATCTATTACCCAGAAGAAAAATTAGCTTTAATAAAAAAAGAGGTAGAAGATATAAAAGAGTGGTACAGCATAAATCTATATAGACTAATAGAAGTTGCAAGAGAAGTAAGTTCAAAATATACAAGATCTAAAGTTAGAAAAGCAATGCCTAAGGGATTTGATTATATAATAGATGAGTTGCTACATCTTCAGGGATGTGGACCAGATAAAGAAACATATTATAAGCAAATAATTAGTTCAATTATAGAATTAGATAGAGCAGACGAATTTATAGTAGCAATATCAAACCTAATAAAAAGAATGGCAATAGACCATTTACATGTAATAGGGGATATATTTGATAGAGGTCCAAATGCAAAGCTAGTAATGGATACATTAATGAATTTCCATAGTTTAGATATAGAGCTTGGAAACCATGACATATTGTGGATGGGAGCAGCATGTGGAAATAAAGCATGTATAGCAAATGTAATAAGAATATGTAGTAGATATGATAATATAGATACACTAGAAGACGGTTATGGAATAAATATAAGACCACTTGCAACATTTGCACTAGAAACATACAAAGATGATAATTGTGAAAAATTTGTACCAAAAGTATTTGACTACAACAAATATATTAGAAGTGATGAAATATCAATAGCAAAAATCCATAAAGCAATATCTATAATACAATTTAAGCTAGAAGGTCAAATAATAAAAGAGCACCCAGAATACAAAATGGATGGAAGACTTTTATTAGATAAAATAGACTATGAAAAAGGAACAATACAAATAGATAATAAAATATACAATTTAAATGATACAAACTTCCCAACAGTAGATTACAAAAATCCATACAAATTAACAAAAGAAGAAGAAGAGATAATAAATAGATTACAAGAATCATTTAAAAATAGTGAAACTTTAAATAAACATATATCATTTTTATACTCAAAAGCTTCTATGTATAAATGCTTTAATTCAAACTTATTATTCCATGGATGTGTTCCAATGGAAGCAGATGGAGAATTTTCAAAAATAGAGGTATTAGGAGAGAGCATATCAGGGAAAAGATACTTTGATTGCATAGAAAAAATTGCAAATGAAGCGTATTTTGGAAAAGAAAATAACAAAGATGCAGTAGATTTTATGTGGTACTTGTGGTGTGGCCCAAAATCGCCATTGTTTGGTAAGGCAAAAGCAGCAACATTTGAAAGGTATTTTGTAGAAGAAAAAGAAACTCATAAGGAAGAAAAAAATCCATATTTTACATTAATAGAAAATGAAGAAATATGTGATAAAATTTTAAAAGAATTTGGATTAGGAACAAAAAATTCACACATAATAAATGGCCATGTACCAGTAAAAGAAAAAGATGGAGAAAGTCCAATAAAAGCAAATGGAAAACTTTTAGTAATAGACCGGAGGATTTGCAAAAAGCTATAGAGGGCAAACAGGAAGAGCAGGATACACATTAACATATAATTCTTATGGGTTAATACTTGCAGCAAATGAACCATTTGATTCAAAAGAGTCAGCAATAAGAGAAGAGCAAGATATAAAATATGATATAATGGTAAATGAAAAAGAAACAGAAAGAAAAAGAGTAGCAGACACAGACATAGGAAAGGAAATACAAGAAGAAATAGAAGACTTAAAACTATTACTTTCAGCATACAAACAAGGCAAAATAAAAGAAAATATCTAATTTTAATGGTGAAAAAGGGGTCAGACCCCTTTTTCACCATTTTTCACAAAATCATAGAAAGTTCTAAATTCATAGCCTTGCTCTTTTAAATAATTAATTGAATCTTCTAGTGCATCAAATTTAAAAAATTAAATTATATACACCAGTTGTAAACATGCAAGTAATAATTCCTAAAAATGTAGGAATTAAAAATGCAAGTGCGGTCCATTTTAGACTTCCAGATTCCTTCTTTATTGTAATAAGAGTTGTAGAACAAGGAAAATGCATTAAGCAAAAAAGCATAACATTTATTGCAGTTAAAATGGTCCAACCATTACTAATTAAAATATTAGAAATGTTTGATAAATCATCAATTTGCATTAAACTTCCACCAGCAGTATAGCTCATAAGAATTATAGGAAGAACAATTTCATTTGCAGGAAGTGCTAATATAAATGCAGTTAAAATATAACCATCTAACCCCATAAGTTTAGCAAAAGGATTTAAGAAATTAGCAACATGAGTTAGTAAACTAATTCCACTAATATTTATATTCGCGAAAAGCCATATAATAATTCCAGCAGGAATTGCAATACTAACAGCTCTTCCAAGAACAAATAGAGTTCGGTCAAAAATTGAACGTACTAAGATTTTTCCAAACTGAGGAGTTCTATAAGGTGGAAGCTCCAGCATAAAAGAGGATGACATTCCTTTTAAAATCGTTTTAGAAAGTATTTTAGATACAATAAGCGTAACAATAACACCTATAATTATAACAGCGATAACGGCTAATGTGGACCAAATAGAAGACCATATTCCTAATGCAGAACTTGCAAAAAATATAGATGAAATTGTAATTAAAAAAGGAAAACGTCCATTGCATGGTACAAAATTATTTGTAAGCATGGCAACTAATCTTTCTCTTGGAGAATCTATAATTCTACATCCAACAACACCAGCAGCATTACATCCGAACCCCATACACATTGTTAATGCCTGCTTTCCAGAGGTACAAGCTTTTCTAAAAAAGTTATCTAAATTAAAAGCAATTCTTGGCAAATATCCCAAATCTTCTAAAATAGTAAAAAGAGGGAAAAAGATAGCCATTGGTGGAAGCATTACAGCAACAATCCACGCAAGAGTTCTATATAATCCAAATACAGATATATCTATAAGCCATAGAGGAGAATTGAAATGCTCAAATAGTAAGACTAACTTTGTTTCTATATAATTAAAAAACTTTGTTAGTAATGCAGAAGGATAATTTGCTCCTGTTATGGTAATCCAAAAAATTAATGCAAAAAATAAAAGCATAATTGGAATACCAGTTAATTTAGAAGTAAGTATTTTATCAATTTTATTTGTTCTCACAGAATAATTTTGCCTTTTACAACGTATTACATCTAAACTAATTTTTTCACTATGATACATAATTGTAGAAACAATAATATCTTTAAAACTAGATATATTTATATTATTATCTTCTAGTATTTCTTTTGCTTTATTAACACTGCAAGATATATTTTCATTATCAACTAAATTTATATTTAGGTAATTTTCAATTGATGAAATAATTTTAGAATTTCCTTCTAGGAGTTTTAAACTAATCCATCTATAATTAGTAAATAAAGAAGAACATAAAAGTTCCTTAGCACTTTTTTCAACAATAGTAATTGCATTTTCTATAGATTCTGGATATTCAATTTTGAATAATTCATCAGAACAATTTTCAGTACAAACTTCATATACACTTTGCATTAATTTATTTAAAGTTTTTTTCTTCCTAGCAATAGTTCCAACAACAGGAACTCCAAGAGTGAAAGAGAGTTTATCTAAATCTATTTCTATTCCTTTCTTTTTTGCTTCATCTAGTAGATTAACACAAACAACTACTTTGTTTGTAATTTCTAAAATTTGATATACTAAATTCAAATTTCTTTCTAAGCAAGTAGCATCAAGCACCACAACTGTACAATCAGGATTTCCAAAACAAATATAATCTCTAGCAATTTCTTCTTCTTGAGAATTGGACATAATTGAATATGTACCAGGAATATCTACTAAAAGAAAATTTTTGTTATTAAAAGTGGCTATACCACTAGCATTACTAACTGTTTTACCAGGCCAGTTACCAGTATGCTGATGAAGACCAGTTAAAGAATTAAAAACAGTACTTTTCCCAACATTAGGGTTGCCTGCTATTGCAATTGTAAAATCACATTTAGACTTTAAAGCTTCTATATCGTTATCTAGCAATTTAGTGCCGGTGGAACTAGAAGTAAGTCCCATAAAATCACCTCATTTTAAATATTTATATAATATATGCAAAAAATAAAAAAATGAAACATAAGAAAAAATTGTAATTTGTTTAATTAATCATAATCAATTTAGAATCTTCTTTTCTAAGTGCAATTATGCTTCCACGTACTTCGTAGGCAATAGGATTTCCAGTTGGGCTTTTAAGAACAGCAGTTATATTAGTTCCATGTACAAGACCTAAATCTAAAAGTCTTCTTCTCAAATCACCATTACAATTAAGAGAATGTATTTTAGCACATTTATTAATATCCAATTTATCTAAAGATGTATTATTCACTATAAACCTCCAAAACAAGTAAAATTAAAAACGAAGAGGTCTGTCCTCATTTGTTTATATATATAAAAGATTTGTTACTACTAATATATGAAAATAAATATGTAATTGACACAAAACGGCAAAGAATATATAATGTTAAAAAATAAAGAAAAGAGGTATAAAAATGGAAAGAAAAAGAGGATTTGAAATAGCAAAAGGATTTGAAAATAGTAATATAAATTTACCAGTAAGGTCAACAAAAAATTCAGCAGGTTATGATGTAGAAGCAGCAGAAGACTGTATAATTCCAGCTTTTAAACCAGGACAAAAACCAACACTTGTAAAAACAGGAATAAAAGCATATATGGAAAGTGATGAAGTTTTAATACTTGCAAATAGAAGTTCTAATCCAGGTAAAAAGGGATTAATTCTAGCAAACAGTATAGGTGTAGTAGATAGCGACTATTATGAAAATCCAGATAATGATGGACACATAATGTATGCATTCTTCAACTTTAAAGCAGAAGATGTAGAAATAAAAAAAGGAGAAAGAATTGGACAAGCAATTTTCCAAAAATATTTGGTAACAGATAACGACATTGCACAAGGCGAAAGAACAGGCGGTTTTGGTTCAACTAACAAACAACTCTAAAAATTTTATGTAAAATATACCAAAAATTCCTTTGACTTATCACCAAAATTGTGGTATAATAAAAAAGGTCAAGAGAGAAATAACAGACTAAAAAAGGAGTGACTGTAAATGTTTAATGTTGGTGATAAAGTAGTATATCCAATGCACGGAGCAGGAACAATAGAAGGTATAGAAGAAAAAGATATTTTAGGAGAAAAACAAGCTTATTACATAATAAAAATGCCAGGTGAAGTAAAGGTAATGGTACCAACAGCAAAGGCAGAAGGAATAGGTGTAAGAGATATTATAGATAAAGAAACAGCTGGAAAAGTTTTTAAAGTATTAGAAACAGATTCAACTCAAATGGATATGAATTGGAATAAAAGATATAGAGACAATATGGAAAAAATGAAAAGTGGAGACGCTTATGAAATAGCAGATGTAGTTAGAAACTTAAGTTTCAAACAAAAAGAAAAAGGACTTTCAACAGGCGAGAAAAAGATGCTACTTAATGCAAAACAAATATTAGTAAGTGAACTTACTCTTGCTGAAAATTCTAATAAAGATCAAATGGAAGAATTAATAAATAACACAATAAACAATTCATTTGCAGAATATAGTAAAACAATTAATAGTAATGAACCACACAATGTTGTTAAAACATTCATTCCATTTAATGGAGCAGATACAAATAACATAACAGATGTAAAATAATAAATAAAAGTTGAACTGTCTTAGACATATATCTAAGACAGTTAATTTTTTGTTAAATAGGAAAAACAATATATGAAGGATTTGAAAATTAGTTGTCGAATAATATAATTATGTAAAAGAAAGGCGTAGAAAAATGGTACGTTATAGTGAGGAATTAATAGATGAAATAAGAAATAGCAACGATATAGTAGATATAATATCACAATATGTAATATTAAAAAGAAGTGGTAGAAATTTCTTCGGCTTGTGTCCTTTCCATAAAGAAAAGACACCTTCTTTTTCTGTGTCACCAGACAAGCAAATATTCCATTGCTTTGGATGTGGGGCAGGTGGAAACGTAATTCATTTTATTAGTAAAATAGAGAATGTGGATTTTAAAGAAAGTCTAGAAATTTTAGCAGATAGGGCTGGAATAAAATTACCAACATTAGAGAATAACGTAGATTCAAAAAGATTAGAACTTAAAGAAAAAGTATACGAAATCAATAAATTAGTTGCAATGTATTATCATGAAACACTATATAAACCACAAGCAAAGCCAGCACAAGAATATGTAAAAAAGAGAAAACTAGATAACAAAGCATTAAAAGAATTTTGTATAGGTTATGCCGAAAACGCCAATGTTTTATATAAATTATTAAAAGAAAAAGGCTTTACAGAAGAAGAAATACTTGCATCAGATTTAGTAATAAAAAAAGGAAATAATTATGTAGATAGGTTTAAAAATAGACTTATATTTCCAATACAAGACATAAGAAACAGGTTTATTGCTTTTGGAGGAAGGGTATTAGATAATTCACTTCCAAAATATATCAACTCACCAGAAAATATAGTTTATAGTAAAGCAAGAAACTTGTATGGATTAAATGTAGCAAAAAATACAAAAACAAGAAAGCTAATTATAGTAGAAGGATATATGGATACTGTATCACTACACCAAAGAGGAATAGATAATGTAGTTGCATCATGTGGTACAGCACTTACAGAAGCACAAGGAAGATTACTTAGAAAATATGCGGAAAAAGTAATTATATCTTATGATTCAGATTCAGCAGGACAAGCAGCAACACTTAGAGGCTTAGAAATCCTAAATAATTTAGGGTGTGATATAAGAATACTTCAGATGGAAGGGGCAAAAGACCCAGACGAATATGTTATAAAATACGGAAATGGAAGATTTAATGACTTAGTAGAAAATGCAATTTCATTAGTAGAATTTAAAATAAAAGTATTAAAAAAAGGTTTAAACATAGAAAATACAAATGACAAAATAAAATTTATGAATGAAATAGCAAAAATATTAGGCGGAGTAGACAACAAAATTGAACAAGAAATATATATAGACAAAATATCAAGTGACTATAACATATCAAAAGAAGCAATATATGCACAAATAAATAAAAATGAATATTCAAATAATAAAGGAGCAAAAATATTAGAAAGCTCTAGTATTAGAAAACCAACAATAAAAAGACAAGAAAAAGAAATAAATCCAGAACTAGAAAAAAGAGAAAATATAATTATTTCATTATTAATAGATGGAGGAGAAGAGGTATATAACAAAATAAAAGACATTATCAATCCAAATGACTTCAAAAGTGAAGCAAATCAAAAAATAATGAGAAGATTGTATGAAGAATTTGAAAAAGGAAATAGTAATATAAATAGCTTAGTAGATATGTTTGCAGATGATGAGCAAGTTGTAAATGCATTAACAGGAATTATGGCAGATGATTACGAAATAGAAGATAATAAAAAAGCATTAGATGATGTAATAAATAATTATCAAAAAGAAAAACTAATGGCAAGAAGAAACGAAATTATACAGAGTCTGAATAATGCTAGTTTAGATAAAGAAAAAGCCAGTGAATTGGAAAAAGAATTGCACACATTAATTATAAAATTGGCACAAATTAAATAGGAGGTAAAATAATGGCAAGAACAAAAAAAGATAATGAAGAAATTATTGAAGATTTGAAAGCAAATAATAAAAAAGCAAAAAAGAATGAAACAAAAACAGATAATGCAAATAAAGAAACAAAAGAAGAAACAACTAAAAAAGTAAAAGATATAGTAGAAAAAGCTAAAGAAAAAGGAAAGATAACATATGGGGAACTTGCCACAGAATTAGGAGATATAAATCCAGAACAAATAGATAAAGTATTTGACGCATTTGAAGAAATGGGAGTAGATGTTTTAAAAGACGATTTTGATGAAGAACCAGATGTTGAAGAATTAGAAAAAGTAGAAGACATAAAGGTAGAAGATATTAATACAATGAACTTTGATGGTATTAATATTGATGACCCGGTTAGAATGTACTTAAGAGAAATAGGAAAAATTCCATTACTTAGTTTTGATGAGGAGCTAGAACTAGCAAAAAGAGTAATTAATGGAGACGAAGAAGCAAAGCAAAAATTAGCAGAATCAAACTTAAGATTAGTAGTAAGTATTGCAAAAAAATATGTAGGAAGAGGAATGCTATTCTTAGACTTAATTCAAGAAGGAAATATGGGACTTATAAAAGCAGTAGAAAAATTCGATTATACAAAAGGATATAAATTCAGTACTTATGCTACATGGTGGATTAGACAAGCTATTACAAGAGCAATAGCAGATCAAGCAAGAACAATAAGAATACCAGTTCACATGGTAGAAACAATTAACAAATTAATAAGAACATCAAGACACCTATTACAACAATTAGGTAGAGAACCAACTCCAGAAGAAATTGCTCAAGAAATGGAAATACCAGTAGAAAAAGTAATGGAAATTCAAAAAATTGCACAAGATCCAGTATCACTAGAAACACCAATAGGAGAAGAAGACGACAGCCATTTAGGAGATTTTATACAAGACGAAGACAGCCCAGCACCACAAGATTCAGCAGCATATACATTATTAAAAGAACAATTAGAAGAGGTTATGAATACATTAACACCAAGAGAAGCAAAAGTACTAAAACTAAGATTTGGATTAGAAGATGGAAGAGCAAGAACACTAGAAGAAGTTGGACGTGAATTCCAAGTAACACGTGAAAGAATAAGACAAATAGAAGCAAAAGCATTAAGAAAATTAAGACATCCTAGCAGAAGCAAAAAATTAAAAGACTATATGAATTAAATATATTATAGGGAGCATTACTGCTCCCATTTATTGTGTAAAAAGGAACGGCAGGCTGTCCGAAAATTAATCAAAAAAGAAAAAACTATAATGTGATTTGACAAAACTACCCATTTATGGTAAACTAATTATAGAATTGTGTAATTTAGAGTAAAGAGGTGAATTTTCTTAAAGTAATTTAAGAAGAAATTTATGGGATTAAAATTTTTTGATAGTTTTAAAGATAATACAAGTAATAATATAAATTATGTTCCAGACGTAACAACATTGCCTGCTGAGGAATGGAAAAAAGTTCCATCAGAAGTTAAGGAGATATTGATGGAATCAGACAAAAAAAAGATACCTGAATTTGTAAAAAAACTAATAGAACGTTTAAATGGTCCAATAAAAAGAAAGGGAGAATTAAAAAAAGCCTTTAAAGAACAAATAGAAAGAGATCCCAAAGAGGTTTATGGTGATCCAGAAAAATACAGAGGAGTATTTAGCGACGAAAATGAAAGAGATGAAAGATAATCTAATTTAAACACATAAAAAGCAGAAAATTTTAAAAATTTTCTGTTTTTTATTGACAAAATCACCTAAACTTATTATAATAATACAAGTTCCATATGGCGAAGTAGCTCAGTTGGCTAGAGCATTCGGTTCATACCCGAAGGGTCATGT
>ERZ809224.698-NODE-698-length-29486-cov-18.579287_pt1 | contig 29486 bp, 22 predicted proteins | sample MGYA00520513_ERZ809224 | MGnify/ENA primary metagenome ERZ809224 (study PRJEB31576, sample SAMEA3212658) | Homo sapiens | biome: human-gut; feature: human gut; material: fecal | place: Sweden | collected 2012 ... | reverse complement strand
GCCTGACGGCGGAAAACTGCCGCGAAGCGGCTTACAAAATGGCGCCGTAAGGCGCTGTACCTCGCCAACGCAGTGGTACTATATAACTACCCTGGGCCGAAGGCCCTCAACCCATCCGGGAGGCGTCAGCCGGTCCCGGATAGAACCCTTGGGGCCCAGGGCGTCAGCCCGTCGGCCCCATCAACCTTCAGCCCCGAAGGGGCTGTCAACCTTCGGGAATACAGCTGCCCACCGCTATTGTCTCTACCCCTAGCTCTTCCTTGTCTTCCACAGCAGCATGGCGCTTCCAAAAACGATGACTGCCCCGCCTGTCCAGGAAAACAGAGTCAGTCTCTCTCCCCAAAGGAACCAGCCTGCCAGAATGTGGAAAAGGATGCCTGTGTACATGGCAAAGGTCACAATCACCGGCGGTATATGGGTGCATCCCCAGGTCAAAGCCACCTGGGCAAAAAGAGCAGACAGGGACATGAAGAAAATCCATACCCAGTCCACGCCGGAAGGCATTACCATATGACCTGCCATGAGAAGGGCGCCGCCTATCATGGAATAGATTTGGAAATAAAAAACGATTTCTGCCCCCGAGTGGCCTCCCTTTTCTGTGAGCCTTCCGATACAGGTATAGGCCGATGCGGTACAGAAGGAAGAAATCACACCCAGCAGGGCATACCCGTTGAAAGCCTGGAAATTCCACACCTGCAGCACCACGGCGGCGCCGGCGGCAATGGTAATAAGCCAGGGCAGCACCTTTCCCGACGGGGTGGTGTGCAGGAAAATGGGAGACAGGATGCACATGAAGAAAGCGGAAAGCTGCACCAGAATTTCCGCATCCCCCAGCTTGAGTCCCGGAAGGCTGTAGAAAAAGAGAAGGATGCCGAATCCGCCGAAAAGGCCCCGAAGGTGAAGGAGAAGCCTGTCTTTGCCGGAAAAGACGGCTTTTCCTTCATGCATGGCAATGAGAGGAATGAAAAGAAGGCCCGCCAGCCCGCGGATAAAGGTAATTTCTCCCATTCCCAGAGGGGCGAGCACCTTGGCGCTCACGTCCATGACGGTAAATAAAAAGGCCGCCAGTATGGAGGCGGTAATGCCCAGTGTCATTTGTCCTTTCATGTGGTTCCTGTCTTTCGTAGCTAATGTCTCTTGGGGTAATGGCTCTTGGGGTAATGGCTCTTATCGGTGCTTACCTGTATTCCCGAAGGTTGATGTGCACATCCTGCATAGGATGTGCAAGTCGGCCGAAGTTGGCCCTTAGCCTGCCCATAAAAGGGCCTTCCATTTAGTCGCCCGACCGTGGCCTTTCGCCGCGAGGGTTGAGCCAGCCGCCGGGCTGACGCCCTGGGCTGGCAGGGTTCTGCCTGTGATCGGCTTCGCCTTACAGGCGGGCTCCGGGCTCCCGCCCTCGGGAGTTATAAAGCATCGCTGTGCTGGCGAGAGGAAAGCGCCCTGCGGGCGCCATTTTGCAAGCCGCTTTGCGGCAGTGCGGCTTTCGCCGCCGGCAGGCGGCATGTATACTGGCGCCGTAAGGCGCCGTACCTCGCCAACGCAGTGGCACTATATAACTACCCTGGGCCGAAGGCCCTCAACCCATCCGGGAGGCGTCAGCCGGTCCCGGATAGAACCCTTGGGGCCCAGGGCGTCAGCCCGGCGGCCCCATCAACCCTCAGCCCCGAAGGGGCTGTCAACCTTCGGGAATACAGCTTAGCGCCGCTATTGTAGCACTACCTCCTCAGCATCCCGCCTTTTCCACCATTTCCAGAGCCCAGGCGGCAGCCTTCTGGAAATCTTCCTCATTGGGATGCTTTTCCGCTTCCCTGAGACGGGCCAGCCTTTCCGGCGTCATGGGATGCACTTTTTCCGCATGTTCGCTCCGTTTCCCGATATGGAAGGAATGAACCCGTCCCTGGCAGATGAAGGTGCCAAGGCAGGTGCTGTCCTCTGGAAGAAGAGCGGCGGCATTAGCCAGATAGTCCCTGGCCGCCGGTGAATCGGGGTAGGTGCCGGCGGTGCCGTAGATGGCCACTTTGTGATTGTGAAGGGAAGAGAGTGTCCTCCTTGCCGCCATGTCGGCGCCCCGGCGGAATCCCCAGAAGCCCACGAAGATGAGATCATAGCCGGCCGTATCCTTTTCCCGGCCTTCTTCAATCATATCTTTGTCTCCCGGAAGGGCATCATAAATAGCCTGTGCCACAGCCTTCGTATTTCCTGTGCGGGATGACCATAATACCAATGTTTTCATAGCAGTTCCTCCTCTGCTTTTAAAAAGAATATAATATTTCCCTTTCTTTATCATACTCAATGCAGAGGATTCCTGTCAAAAACCCAGAAGCTATGGATAAGTGGGTTCGTGAGCCGGTAGGCTGGGAAATGGCTGACAGCTGGCAGCGGCCAGCGGATAGCGGTCACTTCTTTTCTTCCAGCCAGAAGCCTTTCTGCAGGGCCTTTCTGCCGAAGCGGGCCTGGATTTCGTCCATAGCCGCGGCGGCCCGGTTTCTTTTATCCCGGTCTTCGGAAAAGAGGGAGGCCATGGACAGCGGCGGCCCCAGGCGGGAGGCGGTGACACCGATGAGCCGTACCCCTTCGGTGAGAGGGATTTTTTGGAGGAGTGTCATGGCATGATGGTAGATTTCCTCCTGCAGACTGGTACCTTCTTCAAAGGAAAGGGCCCTTGTCACTGTGCGGAAGGAGGCAAACCGTATTTTCAAAGTCACCGTCCTGGCCATGAGTCCCTGCTTTCTGAGCCTCTGGGCCACAATGTCGCTGTGGATGGCGATTTCCCTGTCTATGACAGAGGGATCGGTAATGTCCTTTTCATAGGTCGATTCATCGCCTATGGATTTGATTTCCCGCTCCGCTTCCACCGGACGGTCGTCTACGCCGAAGGAAAGACGCTTCAGAAGGCCTCCCTGGTTTCCCAGAACAGCTGCCAGCGCTTCCACGGAGGCATCCTGGATATCCCCTATGGTCCGAAAGCCTGCCTTCACCAGGCGGCCTTCCGTCACCTTTCCCACGCCCCAGAGCCGGCGCACCGGCAGGGGCCGGAGGATGTCCTTTTCCTTCCCGTAGGGAATGATGAAAAGGCCGTCGGGCTTATCCATGTCGCTGGCCATTTTAGCCAGGAATTTGTTGGGCGCAATGCCTACAGAAGCCACCAGTTCCGTTTCCTTCAGGATTTCCTTCTTGATAGCCCGCCCTATGGCGCCCAGGGTGGGATACTGGCTTCCCATGGCCGATATGTCCAGGAACGCTTCGTCCAGGGAAATGGGCTCGTAGGCCTCGGCGTAGTGGAGCATGATTTCATGGATGCGATGAGACGTTTCCTTGTACACCTGAAACCTGGGCTCTGCGAAAATGCCAAAAGGGCAGAGCTCCCGGGCTTTGGAAACGGGCATGGCCGAATGGACGCCGTACTTCCTGGCCTCGTAGGAAGCCGTAGCCACCACGCCCCGCCGGCTTCTGCCGCCCACAATCACCGGCTGCCCCTTCCATTCAGGATGGTCCCGCTGCTCCACCGACGCAAAAAAGGCGTCCATATCCACATGCATGATCCATCGTCTCATGATACCGCCTCCTTTCTCATCCTTTCCTTCATCATAGGAGAGCTGCATCCATCCGTCAAGATGGACTCTTTTCCCCCTCTTCATTATAATAGGAAACAGGGCATGGCCCTTTCTATATGAAATTGTAAGCAAAGAGGTGCTTTCTATGGTCAATGAAGAACGAATGAGAAAAACATTTACAGACCTGGTGAAAATATACGCCCCCAGCAAGGGGGAGCGGGAGGTCTGCGACTACCTGAAAAAGGAGCTGAAGAAACTGGGCGCTTCCCGTATCGTGGAAGACAATGACGGTTCCATTAACGGAGGAAACTCCGGCAACCTCATCGCCACTTTCAACGGAAATGCGGAAGGCCTTCCTTCCATTGCCCTCACCGGCCACATGGACTGCGTGGAGTGCTGCCGAAACATTGAGCCGGTCCTGAAAGACGGCGTTTTCTACTCCAAAGGAAATACCATCTTAGGCGGCGATGACAAAGCCGGCGTCACCGCCATCCTGGAAGGTCTTCACCTGATGAAGGAAACCTATATCCCCCACGGAAAGATTACGGTCATTTTCACGGTGCAGGAAGAAATCGGTCTCTTCGGTTCCCGGAACATTGAAAAAGAATACATCCAGGATATCGACTTCGGCTACACCCTGGACGCCGACGGCCCTGCAGGCTCCGTCTTCAACGCCGGCCCTTCCGAATACACACTGGACTTCATCTGCCACGGCGTAGCTGCCCACGCCGGCATGTGCCCTGAAAAGGGAACCAGTGCCATCGCCATGGCAGGTCTGGCCATCGCCGCCTGCCCCAATGGACGGATTGATGAAGAAACCACCTGCAACCTGGGCACCATCGAAGGCGGCACGGCTGTCAACATCGTCCCTGACCGCTGCGCTGTTCACGGAGAAGCCAGAAGCCGCAGCACGGAAAAGCTGGAAAAGGTGGTTTCCCAGATGGAAAACGCCTTCCGTAAGGCTGCTGACAAATTCCCCGAAGGCTCTCTGGAAATCAAAAAGGAAAAGGCCTACGATGCCTTTCTGGTCAAAGAATCGGACCCGGCCCTGCGCCTCTTCAAAGGTGCCTGCAGCGCTGCCGGCTTCCCGGTGAAGGTGGCTCCCAGCGGCGGCGGCAGCGATGCCAACTGGTTCGGCACCAAGGGCTTCCCCTCTGTGCTGGTAGGGGTAGGCATGGCTGACTTCCATACCAATAAGGAAAACCTGAAGGAAAAGGATCTCTACGATGCCGGAGAACTGGTATACCGCATTATTGAAGCAGAAAGCCACTTCGGGAAATAGAGAGCTAGTGAGGCAATACGGCGCTTGGCTGTATTCCCGAAGGTTGACACGGCTTCGCCGCGAGGGTTGATGGCGCTATCGGGCCTTCGGCCCTCAGCGCCAAGGGTTCTATCCGGGACCGGCTGACGCCTCCCGGATGGGTTCAGGGCCTTCGGCCCAGGGAGTTATATAATACCGCTGCGCTGGCGAGGTACGGCGCCTTACGGCGCCATTTTGTAAGCCGCTTCGCGGCAGTTTTCCGCCGTCAGGCGGTATATCATAGCGCCGAAAGGCGCCCACATCGCCAGCGGGCACGGTCAGCCAACCAATAGGTAAGCCCTTTAATGGGCAGGCTAAGGGCCTACTTTGGCTGACTTGGAGGTCCTATGCAGGACCTCCACAATACTTCATACCTCCCGAGGGCGGGAGCCCGGAGCCCGCCTGTAAGGCGAAGCCGATCACAGGCAGAACCCTGCCAGCCCAGGGCGTCAGCCCGGCGGCTGGCTCAACCCTCAGCCCCGAAGGGGCTGTCAACCTTCGGGAATACAGCCGCCCGCCGAAATCGCATAAAAAAAGCAGTCCCCCAAGGACTGCTTTTTTTATGCGTCTCAACTATGCCGATTAGTTGCCGAATTCATCTTTGCCGCCTACCTGCTGAGGCTGCACCTTCACATACTTAATCTGTTCGCACACACATTTATCCTTCATTTTGTACAGTTCCGGAATAAATTCCATCATCTTATTGAAGGTATCATCGTTAATGGAATACTTGGTCCACAGGCCCTCTCTCCTAGCATTGACCACCTTGGCTTCAATCAGGATCTTCATATGATAAGACAGGGTGGACTGGGACAGGGTAAAATTTGACAGAATGTCACAGGCAGACATTTCACGGCAGGACAGCATATCCACAACCCGGAGACGGGTCTCGTCGGAAAGCGCCTTGAAAATAGTGGCAAATTCTTTATAACTCGGTTGGAAATCCATAATAAACCCCTTTTCTACAGCTCATTCTTTTACATTTATAATTATTATTTATAGACTTAATGGCGCCACGACCATGACGAATCGGCACATTTAAATCTATTTTTGTCTATTTTATAATATCATCCTGTTCTTGTCAATCCAATCTCATCGATTGAGTGCAAATTATTTCTATTTATTTCCTCTATCCTTTTTACATACGAAAAAGGACCTGCCGCAGCAGGCCCTTTCAGGTGGATTATATAGGGATATGTTCTCTTACACCAATTACATACCAGCCAGCATGAAGTAACGGACTTCGATGTACGCGCTGGTTACGATCAGGGACATAATCATCAGCGGGAAGCACCATTTCATGAAGGTGCCGAAGGAAATATTATGTCCTTCCTTCGCTGCAATAGCCACCATAATAACGTTCGGGGAAGCGCCGATCATGGTACCGTTGCCGCCGAAGCAGGCGCCGGTAGCCAGAGCCCACCACATGTAGTCCGCATGGGGCAGGTTCATGAGAGCCTGCATATCCTTAATCAGCGGAATCATGGTTGCGGTGAAAGGAATGTTATCAATGAAGGCAGAAGCCACACCGGAGAGCCAGAGAATCATGTAGGTAATGAGGTGGTTGTCCCCGTTGGCCAGAGCAACGCCCCAGGAAGCGATGGCTGTAATGACGCCGGCATTTTCCATGCCGCCTACCAGAATGAAGAGGCCCATGAAGAAGAACAGGGTATCCAGGTCTACTTCCTTCATCGCTTCTTCCGGATTGATATGGCAGGCCAGCATAGCAACTACGCCGCCGGTCATGGCGATGGTGGCAGACTGCAGTCCGAAACGGGAATGAAGAACGAAGCCTACGATGGTGAGGCCCAGGACGATGAGGGACCGTTTGAAAATCATCTTGTCTTCCACAGCGGACATGACATCGATGGCATCAATCTGTTCCTGAGGAAGGTGTCCATGGGGCAGCTCTTTTCTGAAGATAAAGAGGATGCCGATGAGGGTTGCTATAATGGTAATAACAACCACCGGAGCCAGATTGATAAGGAAATCATTGAAATCCAGATGGGTGGCAGAACCGATCATAACGTTCGGCGGGTTGCCGATCATAAGAGCCGTACCGCCTACGTTGCACATGAGGATTTCCGAAACCAGAACCGGCACCGGAGAAATCTTCAGCATACGGCAGAGGGAAATGGTCATCGGTGCAATCAGAAGGGCTGCAGTCACAGAATCGATGAGGGAAGCACCTACGGCTGTCACACAGGACAGGAGTACCAGAAGTTCCCTCGGGGACCCCTTGGACCTCTTCATAGCCCATAGAGCCAGCACCCGGAAGAAACCGGACTTCTTCACCACAGAAATCAGAATCATCATGCCTGCCAGAAGACCGAGGGTATTCCAGTCGATATATTTTCCGAAGGCTTCCGACTGGGTCACATACCCGGCATAAATCATTGCGCCGCCGCCGACCAATGCGCAGATAGTTCGCGGGAACTTTTCAGACATGATACCCACATAGGTGAGACAGAAGATGATGACGGCTAGGTAGAATTGAAATGTAGTCATGAAATACCTGAACTCCTCTCACTGCCCTGAAAAGGGTCGTAGATTTTCATTGGGAATGAGGGACCGCGTTCCTCCGGACCCTTCCTTTTCCGGAACTGCGGAATGTGAAATCACGACGTCCCCGATGAAGAAACACCACATCGCTTGATAGTTTTATTCTAACACAATGCATGGAAAAAATAAATAATACACAGCAAGGAAGATGAAAATTAATATATAAAATTTAATTTATGATTATCATAAATCATTTTTATTACTTATATGTCTATGGATTTATGGGCACGCCCTTTCGGGCGTAAAGGTTCATTGGGCACACCTTCGGTGTGAGGGTTGACAGGACTTCGTCCCGAGGGTTCTAAAGGTTCTTAAGTTTGACGGCCTTTCAGGCCGAGGGTTGCGGATTGCCGCTCTGCGGCAATGCTTATAAAGTCAGCGTTACGGATTTACCTTTCTGTGTCATACGTTATGATAAGCATTCTGCGGATTGGCTCGCTGCGCTCGCCCCCCTTTCCGGCTTCGCCATTGGACGCACCTGCGGCATGAGGGTTCATTGGACACACCTTCGGTGTGAAGGTTCACAGGGTTCAGAGGGTTCAGAGGGTTCAGAGGGTTCAGAGGGTTCAAAAGGTTCAGAGGGTGGTGGTGGCGGCTGACGCCGCAGGTTGTGTAAAAGGGTTGCATCCCACAGGGAAAACGACTCACTACATTTTGTGCGTCGCTCCGCTCCTTCGAAATGTGTTCGCTGTGCATCGCTTCGCTCAGGGGGCGGTCAGGAGCCCTGAAGGCGCCGTTTCCCGCCTGTCACCCCTCACGTTCCAAAGGCAGTCTCATGGAAACCATTTCCATGCAAAAAATCCTGCAGCGGGAAACTGCAGGATTTGATGACTGGCAGGGGTAGGTGGAGTCGGACCACCGATAACGGAGTCAAAGTCCGTTGCCTTACCGCTTGGCGATACCCCCATATAAAGGAATCGGCGGGCCAGGGGCCCTCATTCCCTGTTTTCAGGTAAAAAAAAATGGGGCGAGTGGTGGGGCTCGAACCCACGCATAACGGAGCCACAATCCGCCGTGTTAGCCGCTTCACCACACCCGCCACATATGGAGTCATATGACAGGCGTCATATGACGTTGTTTATTGTATCATAACCCTGTAACTGAGTCAAGAAATTATTTTAAGTTGGAATGACAGCCGCCCCTCCGCCCTGGCACCGCTGTCTCTTCCGCAATAGGAAACTTTCTCCATTCCGTGTATAATACTTTCTCCATTCCGTGTATAATAATAAACAAACCATGACCCTGCCGGGTCCTGGGAAATCTGACAATCGAGGTGCATGTGTATGGAAAAGAAAGCTTTCCATGAAAGAACAATTGATGAATTTCTGGATGATTTGGGAAGCGGCTCTCCGGCCCCCGGCGGCGGAGCTGCAGCAGGACTTCTTGGCGCCCAGGCCTGCGCCCTGGCAGAAATGGTATGCCATCTCACCGAATCCAATAAGAATTACGCAGAGTTTCATGAAAAGGCCAAAGAATACGCTTCCCTGTTCAACATGGCCCGTTCCATATTTCTGGATCTCATGGATGAAGATGCCGCCAATTTCCTTGACCTTATGAAAACCCTCCGCTCCATCCGCAGCCTTCCCCTGGAAAAGCGGCAGGAGGAGCAGCTGAAGGCCTTCAAAAAAGCCATCGCCGTACCCCAGCAGATGGCCCAGACCATGAGCGAACTTCTCCCCAGCTTCACCAACCTGCTGCTGAAGGGCAACCAGAATGCCCTGAGCGACTCCATCATGGCCGCCCAGAGCGCCATCGCCTGTATTCAGGCTTCCATTATCAATGTAAAAATCAATATGAAATATATTGATGATGAATTCTACGAACATGAAATGAAAGATACCATCACCAGCTGGGAAAATGCCGTATCCGCCATTGACGCGGTGCTGACTTACCAGGTGGATTTGTAAGAGGGGCCTTATGGACAAGCCCTGCGGGCTTGAGGGTTGACGGCCCGCTGGGCCGAAGGTTCTTAAGGGGCTTAAGTTTGACGCGCCTCTGGCGCGAGGGTTGTTGTAGGGCGCCTCTAAATTATAGAAGGCGCCAGTTTGTATAAAACCATACAACCGCCCTGCGGGCGTCGGAAATGCATTCCCCCTTTGGTGCCTTACGGCACCACCTTCCCCCCGCGAAGCGGTGGGACTATGGATGCTTAGCCATGGAGCCATGTCTCTGCAGGAAAGCATAGAAACCTATTCTGCCCCCTGAACAGGGGGAAGTCCGGCGCAGCCGGAAAGGGGGTGGCGAGCGCAGCGAGCCAATCCGCAGAATGCCTGTCATGCCATATGGCACTGAAAGTAAATCCCGTAACGCTGACTTCATGCTCATCGCCCGAGAGGGCGATACCACAACCCTCGGGGCCAAAGGTCCCGTCAAACTTACGAACCCTTGGGCCGAAGGCCCATCCATCTTAAGAACCTTCCCCCCCTCTGAACTCTCAAGCCCGAAAGGGGCTTGTCCATAAGCTATCCCAAAGGAGGCTATCATGAAAGAAGAATCTTCTTCCCAGTCCATGAGCCGGCAGCTTTTTGAAACCTATGTGGCTCTGGACAACTGGCATACATTCCGCCTCCGTCTGTTTATAGAAGGCATATTTGTGGGTATTTTCGGCGGCCTCTGTATCAGCCTTTTCCGCTTTCTGCTGGGAAAGGCCGAGGCCCTGCGCATCTATGCATACAATGCCTTTCTCATCCCGGCGGTGGCGAAGGAAAATTTCATTCCCCTCTGCCTGTGGGCAGCAGCCCTGGTGGTGACCGGGTTTCTCCTCTACCGTATGTGTCTTTACGCTCCCATGGCGGGCGGCTCCGGCATTCCCCAGGTGAAGGGTGTCATTCTGGGTCTTTATAAAATGAAATGGTTCCGCATTCTCTGGGTGAAGATTATCGCCGGTGCTCTGGGCATCGGCGCCGGTCTTTCCCTGGGAAGGGAAGGGCCTTCCATCCAGATCGGCGCTGTGGCGGGCCAGGGGATTTCCCGCCTGCTGGGCCGCACCCGCATGGAGGAACGATACCTGATTACCAGCGGTGCCAGTGCCGGCCTGGCGGCTGCCTTCAATGCGCCCCTGGCAGGCATGATGTTTGCCCTGGAAGAGCTGCACCGTAATTTCTCCGGCGCCGTGCTTCTTCCCACCATGACCAGCGCCATTACCGCCACCATTGTGACCCATTTCTTTTTCGGGCGGAGCACCAGTTTCCATTTCCTCAACCTGGTGCCCATGCCCGCCGAGCATCTGGGGCTGGTGGTGCTCATTGCCATTTCCGCCGGCTTTGCAGGGATTGTTTTCAACTATGGTCTTCTTCACACCGGCTCTTTTTACAATCTGCCCTTCTTTAAGAATCAGTATGTAAAAATCCTGTTTGCCCTTTTCTCCGCCTGCCTTCTGGGCTTCTTCCTGCCCCAGGTGCTGGGCGGCGGCAATACCCTGGTAGACCAGCTGGCAGCCGGTCGTTTCACCAGCCTTTCCTTCCTGGTCCTCCTTCTGATAGGGAAATATGTTTTTACCCTCATCAGCTACGGCTGCGGCGTGCCCGGCGGTTTCTTCCTGCCCCTTCTGGTGGTGGGCGCCCTGCTGGGGAGCGTGGAGGCCCATGTGCTGGTGTCTCTGGAGCTCATCAATGAGGTGTACACGCCCAATATCATCATCATCGGCATGGTATCCCTCTTTGCCGCCAGCGTCCGCTCTCCCATTACCGGCACCCTTCTCATTCTGGAAATGACCGGCGACTTCGGCCACTTGATGGCCCTGGCTCTGGGAAGCGCGGTGGCCTACATTACCGCCGAGCTTCTGAAGGGCGAGCCCATTTATGACGCCCTCCTGAAGAAATCCCTCTCTGCCAAGCCGGACAGGGCCTGTGAGGAGGAAAGAAATATTGTGGAGGTGCCCATAGGCAGCGGATCTCTTCTGGAAGGAAAGAAAATCCGGGACGTGCCCCGCATGAAGCAGACCATCATAATCGACCTGAAGCGTCACGGCGAGAGCGTGATTCCTGACCCGGACATCCGCCTTCAGGCAGACGATTTCCTCTACATTCTCACGGCCAGCAAAAACGCAGCGGCCCTGAAGCGGCTGGGCGAGGAACCGGCGCCGGTGAAACGAGGCAGGAAATCATAAAAAAAGCTGTGAAAAAATGTGCAGTCATTTTTTCACAGTCTTTTTTATCTTCTGCCTCTCCGTCTCTGGAGGGTCCGTCCGGGGCTTCCTCTTCTGATGGCCCGGGATGGTCTGACTTCTTCTCCCGAAGCGGCCTTACTGCCGGTGCCCAGCTTACCGGTACGGATGGCCGTTCTCTTGGCAATGAGGAACCAGCCTGCCAGCTTGTCTGCGGTCTTTCCTTCGCTGCTGTTTTTCGCAGAACTATCTTCGGGGTAGGATTTCTTGTAGTATACTACCGCATTTTTGCTGTTTGTCTTGTCATCGGAGGCCACACTCCGGAAGTCCAGGAGGTTCTTTCCCAAAAAGAGGATGAGAAGCACCGGATAGGCAGAGAGGGGATACACCTTTTGCACAATGGAAAGGGCGATGATCACCACTGCCACCACAATGGCAGCCATGGCGGTATATTTCTGCATGGACAGCATTTTTTTGAACTTGTCATCCATGGCAGAGAGCCAGATATTTCCGCCGGCTTTGAAATAATGAACAAATTCCTTGTCCCGAAAGCTCCGGTCCCCTTTATGGTGTTCAATGATCTGGTCCGTGATTTTGTCCACATTTTTCCGGAGCCGAATCATCTGGTATCCGATAAGGAAGCCGATGGAGGTAATAATCACTGCAATAATAATGAAAGTTAAAGATTCCATATCCCTGTCTCCTGTCAAACGATTTTCTGCTTTGCATTTCTCTATTATACTCGCCGCCGGAATCCATGAAAAGACGGGACGGAAAATTCCGTCCCCTTTAAATCATCACTTCAGCCACAGATGCATGGCGGACTTGGCCGCCTCTTCCGGTGTAATATAGCCTTCCTGGGCCATGAGGGCCAGCACGGTAGTCATCCGTTTGGCTCCTTCCTGGGGATGGCTGATGGGGTCATAGGCCGACGGTGCCTGGGGCAGCCCTGCCAGCATGGCACACTGGGACAAGTCCAGATCCTTAGGCTCCTTTCCAAAGTACACCCGGCTGGCCTCGCCTACGCCATAGGTGCCATGTCCGAAATAAATGGTATTGAGATAGAGCTCCAGGATTTCCTCTTTCGAATAATTCCGCTCCAGCTGCACTGCCAGTGCCAGTTCCTCCAGCTTTCTGGTCATGGTGCGGTCATTGGAAAGGAAAATGTTCTTCACCGTCTGCTGGGCAATGGTGCTTCCCCCTTCCAGGGTTTCTCCAGCCATGGAATTGGTAATGAAAGCCCGGGCCACGCCGATGATGTCCACGGCTCCATGGTCGTAGTACCGCCGGTCTTCGGTGGCAATGATGCCCTTCTTCAGAAGATCCGGTATTTTGTCATAGGGCACAAACTTTTCCCGATGCACCCTGGACTCCAGGGACTCCCTGAAATGGGACACATCGTTCCATTTCTCCCGGAGCGTACCGGCCTCCGCCTTTTCCTTCACCACCATCGAAGGAGAGGCGGGAGACGGTTTCGCCTGCTTCTCCACTACCCCCTGGGCCGTGGGAGAAGAGGACATGCCGGAAATCAGGGTGGACACCGTATCCTTCACTTCCGCTATGATCCCCTTTTCCTCCTTTTCCGGCTTCACCGGCTGGGCGGACACGGCGCCGCCATGAGAAGCCTTCGCCTGGCGGCTCAGGTCATCTCCCTGGGACATGCCCCAGTATACGGCGCATCCCAGTATAATCAGAAGAAATAGAAATTTTTTCATAGGGTTTCCTCTTGCTTGAAAAAATAGAATATGCCTGTCTATTTATTGTACCATATCTACAAAATTCAGAGGGTTCAGAGGAAAAGGTTCTTAAGATTGACCGGCCCTGTAGGCCGGAGGGTTCTTAGGTTTGACAGGCCTTTGGCCTGAGGGTTGTGGTGGCGGCTGGCGCCGCAATTTTTAACAGGAGCTGCTGATCGGCTATAAAACTCATCGCCCACGAGGGCGATATCACACCCCTCTGAACCCTTCCCGCCGACTGGTATTTAATGCCATTTGTCCCTAATGCTCCGCATACCGAGATTCTTCGCCTCCGGCTCAGAATGACTGTATCCGGCGGTAAATCTCGTAACGCCGTCTTTATATTCATCGCCCCCTAAAGGGGAAACGACTCACTACATTTTGCGCGTCGCTAGCGCTCCTTCAAAATGTGTTCGCTGTGCACCGCCAGGGCGATACCACAACCCTCAGCCGCAAAGCGACTGTCAAACTTCAAAACCTTAAGAACCTACGGGGCCAAAGGCCCCGTCAACCCTCACGCCCTTCGGGCACAGGCCCTTTCCTGCAGAAATCCCTCATTTATGCTATAATGTATATAAATGATTGTAATAAAATGGCAGCGGACCATTTGAGGCAGTATGAATTCAATGGCCCCTGCGTTTTTTTGTCAAGGAGTGTTTTATGTCTGAAGAAATTCATGAAATCCAGGCCCGCCATGCAGAAGAAAATGGCAAGAGCGATTACGGCGCGAAGGATATACGAGTACTGGAAGGGCTGGAAGCCGTACGCCTCCGCCCGGGCATGTACATCGGTTCCACCTCCGCCCGGGGCCTGCACCATCTGGTGTATGAAGTCGTGGATAACAGTATCGATGAAGCGCTGGCAGGCTACTGCACTCACATCGAAGTCACTTTGAATGACGACGGCAGCTGCACCGTCACCGATAACGGCCGCGGCATTCCCACGGGCATGCACGAAACCGGCAAGCCTGCCATGGAAGTAGTGCTTACCGTCCTTCATGCCGGCGGCAAATTCGGTGGCGACGGCTACCCCATTTCCGGCGGCCTCCACGGCGTAGGTATTTCCGTAGTCAACGCCCTGTCCGAATGGATGAAAGTAGTGGTCAGAAGAGAAGGCCACTTCCATGAAATGAAACTGTCCCGGGGCGACGTGACAGAACATATGAGAACCTACGGAGAAACCGATGAAACCGGCACCTCCGTCACCTTCAAACCGGACATCCAGATTTTCAAGGAAGGCATCGATTTCGACTACGAAACCCTGAAAATCCGTATGCGTGAACTGGCCTTCCTGAACAAGGGCCTCACCATCACCTTAACCGACAACCGCGACGGCGCCACCCATCAGGACGTTTTCCACTACGCCGGCGGCATCACCGAATTCGTCCAGTTCCTGAACGAGGGCAAAGACCTGGTAGACCCGGCAGTCATTGCCTTTGAAGGGGAAAAAGACAAAGTCATCGTAGACATTGCCATGCAGTACCAGACCGGCTACAGCGAAAACATGTACACCTTCGTCAACGACATCAACACCGTAGAAGGGGGCATGCACCTGGCCGGCTTCCGCGCCGCCCTCACCCGGGTGCTCAATGACTATGCCAGAAAGAGCGGCATCCTGAAGCAGAACGAAGACAACCTCTCCGGCGACGACGTCAGAGAAGGCCTGACCTGCGTCATTTCCGTCAAAGTCCCCAACCCCCAGTTCGAAGGCCAGACCAAGACCAAGCTGGGAAATCTGGAAGTTAAGAGCATTGTGGACAACATCGTTTCCGAAGGCCTGAAAACCTACCTGGAAGAACATCCCCAGGAAGCCAGAGCCATCGTGGAAAAAGGCATCACCGCCAGCCGGGCCAGAGAAGCTGCCCGCCGGGCCCGGGAACTGACCCGCCGCAAGAACGCCCTGGAAGTATCCAGCCTCCCCGGCAAACTGGCAGACTGCACAGAAAAAGATCCGAAATTTACAGAAATCTACATCGTCGAAGGGGACTCCGCCGGCGGCTCCGCCAAATCCGGCCGTGACCGCCGCTACCAGGCCATCCTGCCCCTCCGCGGCAAAATCCTGAACGTAGAAAAAGCAAGACTGGACCGGGTGCTGAACTCCGATGCCATCCGCACCATGATCACCGCCTTCGGCACCGGCGTAGGCGAAGACTTCGACATCACCAAACTCCGCTACTACAAAATCATCATCATGACCGATGCCGACGTGGACGGCGCCCATATCCGCACCCTCCTCCTCACCTTCTTCTACCGCTACATGAAACCCCTCATCACCGAAGGCCACGTATACATTGCCCAGCCGCCGCTCTACCAGATCCGCAAGGGACGGCAGAAATACTACACCTATGATGATGACGAACAGAATAAAATGCTTGACGAAATCGGCCGCGACGGCTGCACCATCCAGCGCTACAAAGGGCTGGGTGAAATGGACCCGGAGCAGCTGTGGGACACCACCATGAATCCGGAACAGCGGGTCATGCTGAAAGTAGAGCTCACCGATGCCATCGAAGCAGACCGCCTCTTCACCATCCTCATGGGAGACAAAGTCGAACCCCGCCGCCGGTTCATTGAAGAACACGCCAAAGAAGTAACCAACCTGGACCTGTAAGGGCCGCCCGGGTTCCACGGGAAAGCGGTAACCCCCTAGCCGGCAGTGTCTTTATCAGCCTGCCAGCCCACCTTACATCCACAAAAGAACCTGGAAGAAACAACTGCCATTTCTTCCAGGTTCTTTTTATTTTGCCTCGCTGCCCCTTCCAGGCACCGGAATTTTCAATCCTATCTCATTTATACTGGCACCGCAGGCGCCTGCCTCGCCAGCGGACAGGTCAGACAATCCATAGGCAGGCCCTTTTATAGGCCGGCTCAGGGCCTGCTTTGGCTGACTTGGAAGTCCTATGCAGGACGTCCACAATTCTTCATAACTCCCTGGCCCGAAGGGCCATAACCCATCCGGAAGGCAAAGCCGATTCCGGATAGAACCCTGCCAGCCCAGAGCCGCAGGCTCGGCGGCTGGCTCAACCCTCGCCCGCGCCAGCGGGCGTCAACCTTCAAGAGCAGCCGCCCGCCTCATTTTTGGAAACCGCCCTTGCCATTTCCATCCACTTCTCTATCATCTGCCAGCGGTGGGCTCCGGTCTGCCAGCCGAAGGAAAGCTCATAGCCCCCTTCCTCAAAATGCATGACATGAAGCTTTTCCCAATCCTCCTCCGAGAGCAGGGCTCTTGCCAGATTTTCCGGACAGAAATAGGCGCCCCTCCCCAGAAGGCAGAGCCGGAGCATGGTCCCCATATTTTCCGACTCCACCGCCACGCGGGGCGCAAAGCTGCCGCGCCGGAAAAGCTGACGCGCCAGAGCGCCGGCAATATCATTTTCACTGTTCAAAAGGAAAGGGCAGTCTTCGAAGAAAAGGGGCAGTCCCTTCTTCCTTTCTTTTTCCGAAAAAAGAGAATCCCCCTCTTTTCCCCAGAGCCTTTCCGTAAGGGATTTCTCCACAAGAAGCACGATTTCCTCCTTCATCCAGGGCCTGTGGGAAATGCCGGGCATCTCCCCGGGAAGCCTCGCCATGGCTATGTCGATTTCATCCCGCTTCAGCCCCTTCCATATATCCTCATTGGCCATTTCAAAAAGGCGGATGCCGCAGCGGGGATACCGCTCCTGGAAACGGGCAATGACAGAAGGCAGCATCACCTGCCCCCGGGAAGGGGCGATACCGATGCGGAGAATCCCCTCAAAGCGCCCCGACACATCAGACAGCTCCCGCTTCAGAGCCAGCTCATTTCTGACAAACAGGCGGGCGTAGCGAAGAAATACGGAGCCGCTGTCCGTCAGCTCCAGCGGCACATGGCGCACAAAAAGCTTCGCCCCCGTCTCCCTCTCCAGCGCCGCCACATGGGCGGACAAAGTCTGCTGGGTAATATGCAGCCTCTCCGCCGCCTTCGTAAAACTTCTCTCCTCTGCCAGCATGAGGAAATATTTCATAGACAGAAAATTCATGGCCCCTCCTATTACTGTATTTTATCTGTATTGTATACAAGAAATAACAGTTTTTCAACGTAAGTCATCATGCATATAATGGATATAAAAGGGCCGGCGGGGAAGGTTCTTAGGTTTGACCGGCCCTATGGGCCGGAGGGTTCTTAAGTTTGACGGCCCTTTGGGCCGAGGGTGGTGAATTGCCGCTCTGCGGCAATGCTTATAAAGTCAGCGTTACGGATTCACCTTTCTGTGTCATATGGCATGATAGGCATTCTGGTGATTAGCCACCTCCGGTGGCTTTCCCCCCCTTTGGTGCCTTACGGCACCACCTTCCCCCCGCGGAGCGGTGGGACTATGGATGCTTAGCCATGGAGCCATGTCTCTGCAGGAAAGCATAGAGCGATTTATTCTGCCCCTGTGCACATCCTGCATAGGATGTGCAAGTCGGTCAAAGTAGGCCCTTAGCCTGCCCATAAAAGGGCCTTCCTTTCGATTGACCGACCGAACTGCGGGGGAAGTCCGGCGCAGCCGGATAGGGGGTGTATCTGCCGAAGGCAGATAATTCAGCAGAATGGTTATTTTGCCATATGATGCAGAAAGGTAAATCCGTAACGTTCTTGCGTCCCCTTTAGGGGAAGAGGGCCACGAAGTGGCGAAGGGGTGTACGAGGGTAAGAATGATTATGATACTCGATGTGGACGTGACCGCCGAAAGGCGGCATTATAATACTCATCGCCCGCAGGGCGATACCGCAACCCTCGCGCCAAAGGCGCGTCAAACTTAAGCCCCTTAAGAACCTTCGGCCCAGCGGGCCGTCAACCCTCAAGCCACAAAGGGGCTTGTCCATAAGCTATCTCAAAGAGGTGTTTCCATGAAACAGAATCTTGCACTATTAAGCGGCCCCATCGCCTTTGGCGCTGCTGCCTTTCTTCTTACCGGCACCTTCCAGCAGTCCTCTGCCCTGGCTCTTTCCTGCGCCCTCTGGATGGCGCTGTGGTGGATATTCCGGCCCGTTTCCATTTACGTCACCGCCTTTATCCCGATTATCGTGAATTCCCTTTTCAATCTCACTCCCATGAATCACGTGATCAGCCAGTATTTCTCGGAGATTGCAGTGCTCCTTCTGGGCAGCGACCTCATCTGCCTGACCTGGACCACCACGGGACTGGACAAACGGATTTCCGTAAGAGCCCTCTGCTCCATAGGCACCTCCATGAAGAGCCAGATTTTTGTATGGTTCCTGGCTTCCACGGCTCTCTCCGTTTTCCTTCCCAACGTGGTGGTGGCCGCTATTTTCTGTCCCATTGCCGTGGCCATGCTTCATTTCACCGGAGAAAAGGACATCAGCACCAGTCAAACGGCCATTCCCATCCTCCTTGCCATCGGCTGGGGCAGCGGCATCGGCGGTTTCGGTTCCCCCATCGGCTCCTCCGCCAACCTGGTGGCCGTTTCCTATCTGGAAAAACTGACGGGCCATGAATTCATGTATTTCGACTGGGTCATCCGTTTCCTGCCTGTGCTCATCCTCATTTTCCTCATGAACCTTCTTTTCCTTCTTTTCCTGCCCTGTCCGGTCAAATCCCTGCCCGGCACGAAGGGCTATTTTCGCTCCATGTACAAATCCTTCGGTCCCATGAAACGGGGTGAGCGCATAGGCCTCATTCTCTTCACCGCCGCCACCCTGCTCTCCTTCCTCCGTCCCCTCTTTGCGCCATACCTCCCTGCCATGAAGCCGGCCTACGTATTTCTCTTCCTGGGCATGCTCATGTTCTTCCTGAAAGATGAAAAAGGAAATCCCATGCTCACCTGGAAATACGCTGAAAGCCACGCCATGTGGGGCATGATCGCCCTTTTTGCCAGCGGTCTGGCTCTGGGGAAACTGGTCATTGAAACCGGCGCTATCAAGGAGCTCTCCCTCCTCATCGCCGCCCTTCACCTCTCCCCGGGCCTTCCGGTAATGGCCATGGCCTGCCTCTTCGCCTGCTTCATGTCGGAAATTTCCAGCAACACTGCCTCCGCCTCCATTTCCATTCCCGTGGTCATCGGCATAACATCCTCCCTCTCCTTGAATCCCATCCCCTACATCCTGGGCACCATCGCCGCCGCCAACTGCGCCTACATCCTCCCCATTTCCACCAGAGCCATCCCCATAGGCTACGGCCTCTCCGCCTCCGCCCAGATCCGATACGGTACGATACTATCCCTTCTTACGGTGATCCTTATCACCCTCCTATGCACCGCCTTCATGGCTTTCGTGCCCCTCTTCAGCGAACTGTAAAATGGACCGAGATGAAACAAAACAGAGTCTCTTTCAGCGGACTCTGTTTTTTGTGGGTTCACCTCTCTTTCCTTTTATTCCCAAATGCGCACAGGTCTTGATAGGATTCTATGGTATAATCAAAATATATAGTGTTATAAAGATGAATTGGCACAGGGAAGCAAAATACATGATTATGAAAGTATGGGAGGCGGACTTATGTCAAAATTGAATATTGATCAACAGACAATTTTCCAGCTTTTTTCAGATAAACGGTCAGACTTTTTAATTCCGGATTATCAGCGGCCATATGCCTGGGGTGAAACCGAATGTGAAACCCTTTGGGACGATATTTTTGCATTTGCATTTCCTCAAGATGACTATTCTCAATTTAACAGCAATGATGAATATTTTTTGGGGCCAATCGTAACCTTCCGAAATAATGATAAAAAGCTTGAAATCATTGATGGCCAGCAGCGTTTAACAACTCTGATGCTCTTACTCCGCGCCTTTTATTCCAAATTTGGCAGTATGAAGGATCCGAATTCCATTAGTACAGCTGAAAATATTGCAAAGTGCATTTGGAAAACAGATGAATTTGGTAGGCCAAATAAAGAGCAGTTAAAAATCGATTCCGATGTATCCTCAGATAATGACAAAGATGAATTCCTAACCATACTAAAAACCGGCCAGGTTCAACCAATCCAGGTTAGCCGATATGCCCATGTATTCCGTTTCTTCCAAACTAAGATAGATGATTTTTTATCCCAATATCCAAGCTATTTTGCATATCTTCCTACAAGGATTATGCAGAACTGTATTTTACTGCCAATTGAAGCCGAATCGCAGGATACCGCTCTGCGAATTTTTTCCACATTGAACGATCGCGGGAAGCCGCTAGCTGATACAGATATTTTCAAAGCACAGTTCTACAAATTCTATTCCGACCAGAATCAAAAGGATGAATTCATTGGCCGATGGAAAAAACTGGAAGCGCTTTGCGGACAGATTTTCCCAACGCAATACGGTTCCCCCATGGATGAACTATTCACGCGCTACATGTACTACGAAAGAGCAAGACAGGGAATCAAAAACAGTACCACAGAAGCTCTGCGGAAATTTTATGAAAAAAATAACTATACGCTGCTGCGGAACGACGAAACTTTAGGCAGATTGGAGGATTTAGCCAGGTTCTGGGAAAATGTAGCTACGCAAAATGAATTGTTTTTCTCAGAGAGAGTTTTAAAGCAGCTTGGAGTTCTGCGTTTCGCACCAAACGGAATGTGGACTTACCTTTTATCAGCCTATTATCTGCACAATAAAAATGCCAATGGCCTGCTTGATGATAAAAAGCTGTATCATTTTTTGAACACCATCACATTGTTTATCTGGGCCTATGCCATCATGCGCCCGGGTGTGAATGCATTGCGAATTCCAGCTTATCCGGAAATGATTAATATTGTAAATAATGCTCCCGTTCGGTTTAGCAACTTTAAATTTGACAAAAGGAGTTTATTAACATCTCTTCATAATTTTGAATTCACAAATAATCGCTTGATTACCAAATCCATGCTGGCTTGGTGGATGTACCATAATCCCAAACAGGATATCATCCCAGCTGAAACCAATCTGGAAATAGAACATATCTATTCCAAAAAGCAGCAGGAAAGCGATGGAAATATTTCGCGGTCCGATTTGGAATCATTGGGCAACAAAGCTTTACTGGAAAAAACGATTAATATCAGGGCTGCGGATTACAAATTTGTGGATAAAATTAAATACTACAAAGGCTATACAACTGCTTCCGGAAAGGTAAAAACCGGTACAATGGATGCGGAATTATTAGATATTGCTAAAACTCACACCGATTTCGCCAAACAGGATATTGGGAACCGAGAAAAATTAATCATCAATTCCTTTGTAACCGCTTTAGAAAATGCAGGACTGATTTTATGATTTTTCAATAATGCCCATATTCTTGAATTTCAGAAAGAAGAGTAAATATCGTGAGAGTATGGATACAGGCACGCAGCGATAACCTTCCATTAGACAGGGACTTTTTCTGGGCTATGTGCGGATTTGAAGAGCTGGGTGCAGAGATAAAATTTTTTCACACTCCCGCAGAAATGCGACAGATTAAAGAGCCATCGGATATTCTGGTTGGATATGTGGGTACGGTTCAGATGCATTTGATGGATATGGGATTTCCTATTCCGGACACAAATTACCCGATGCAGCTGAAACCTTATCTGGGCAGAAAAATCTGGACGTCTACCATCAATACAATCAACTGCCATCCGGAGCAATGGCCGGTATTCATAAAGTCCGTTGCAGACAAAGAAATCACTGGTGTACTTGTCCGTTCACCTAAAGATTTGATTGGCTGCGGTAACTGGGCACGTGATATTCCGGTCTGGTGCTCTGAGCCGGTGCATTTTGAAACAGAATGGCGCTGCTTTATCCGTTACGGAAAGATTCTTGATGTCAGACGCTACCGTGGGACCTGGGAGCAAATGCCGGATCCGGGCATAATTAAAAGAGCTGTACAGGATTACGAGAACGCCCCCGCCGGGTGTTCTCTGGATTTTGGTTTGACCGACGATGGAAGGACCCTGCTGATTGAAGTGAATGACGGTTATTCCCTGGGCTGCTATGGTCTATTTTATATTGATTATGCAAAACTACTTGCCGCCCGCTGGGCGGAATTAACAGGTACGGAAGATGAATATAAGAATTTTTAAATTCATCTGATGTCCACAGCAGCAAAATAGCCTGTCCCCCTCGTGAGGACAGGCGTTTTATTATGAAATTCGATTCCCCTTCTCCAGGCTGAGCAGGGCCTTCTTCATGGGAAGACCGCCGCCGTAGCCGGTGAGGGATCCGTCGGCGCCGATGACACGGTGACAGGGGATGATAATGAAAAGGGGATTAGCATTGTTGGCCATGCCTACGGCGCGGTAAGCCTTCGGATGGCCGATGGCCTCGGCGATGCCCCTGTAACTCCTCGTTTCCCCATAGGGAATCTCCCGGAGCGCCGCCCACACTTTCTCCTGAAAAGCGGTGCCATGGGTACGGCAGGGAAAGTCAAAAGTCTTCCTTCGGCCCTGGAAATACTCATCCAGCTCCCGAAACACTGTCAGCGCCAGCCCGAAGGGCGCCTCTCCCTTCGTCCCCTCCTCCGCCATCCGAAGAGAAATCACCCCGCCTTCCTCATAGGAAAGCTCCATATTTCCAAAAGGAGAATGATAAATGGCTGTCTTCATGATTTCCTTCCTTTCTTCTACCTGCATAAAAAGTATGATGAGGTTTCGCTGATTCCAGTATATCACGGGAAATCACAGAAAAGAGTCAAAACAGCTTAAGGGAAAAATGGGAGCCGGCCGGCGAAATCCCATTCACGAAATCCCATTCATTTAATGTTATAATGCTATTTGATAATGCTATTTGCTTCCTATGCGCCGCAGACCTGCCGGAGCAGCAGGTCCGATTATGAAACCTGCAAGACCGGGCGCCCTATCATTTGACTCAAAAGAGTTTTAGTAAAATCTGCATGAGTAAAAAGGAATAAACAAATCATTGGAAAGGAGAGATTGCTATGAAAAAAATACTCATACTCAATGGCGGCCCCCGGATGCACAACAACACCGCCAAACTCCTGGCATCTGCCGGGGAGGGGGCTGTTTCTGCCGGAGCCAGCACCGAGACTGTCGATTTATATAAACTGAACTTTACCGACTGCCGCAGCTGCCTGGCCTGTAAGAATAAAAAGATGGCCGTCCCCTGGAAATGCTATTGGAGGGACGGCTTGACGGAAACGCTGCAGAAAGTCTACGAAGCAGATGCCATCATCATCGGTTCACCCATTTTCTTTGGGGAACCAACGGGCATGGTCCGTTCCTTTATGGTCCGCTCGACCTTCCCGGCCCTATCCTACGATGATTATCAAAGCACCTTTCCGGGAAAAATCGATGTCGCCGTGATCCTTACCATGAATGCAGACCAGAACTACTACGATAAGCACTATAAATCGCACATGGAAGAATACTTCCAGCCCTTTCATTACCTGAACGGAAAAACGGAAATCCTGACTTCCTTCGATACCCTGCAGGTGCCGGATTACAGCCGTTACCGCATGGCATCATGGGATGAAGCAAAAAAGAAAGCCCATCACGCCGAGCAATTCCCGAAAGACCTGCAGGCGGCCTTTGAGCTTGGCAGGAGACTGGCCAGCCGTCAGTAACTATCTGGTTATGAAAAGAATAAAAGCAGGAAAATATAGAAGCATGGCTTATTTTATACTTTCCCCTATTTCCTTCTATTTTTATTGAAACCTTTCCTTGCTCACCGAAAGGAGATGCAGCGCATCAATGCAGATACATCATTCCACAAAAGATAAACTCCATATCCTTTTTATCTGCCACGGTAATATCTGCCGTTCTCCCATGGCGGAAATGATAATGAAGGACATGGTACGCCAAAGGGGGCTGGACGGGAAATACGAAATTTCTTCCATGGCCGCCACCACCGAGGAAGTGGGCCATGATATCTATCCCCCTGCCCGAAGGACCCTTGCCGCCCACCATATTCCCTTTACGAAAAGAAGGGCGGCTCTCATGACCAGGAAGGATTATGAAGAGGCGGACTATGTGATCGCCATGGATGAGGAGAACCTGGATGACCTGTCCCGTCTCACCCAGGGGGATCCGGAGGAAAAAATTTCCCGCCTTCTTGACTGGGCAGGAGAAGCAAGGAATGTGGCGGACCCCTGGTATACGGGAAATTTTGAGAAAGCCTATGAGGATATCGCCAAAGGCTGCCGGGCGGTGCTGGAGAAGCTTTCCTGAAAATGGGTGCATAAAAAGAGGCCATGAGAAATGAGTATCCTTTCTCACAGCCTCTTTTTCATGCCATGCAAAAACTCCTGATTCGTCCCATGCTGATGCGCGGTAGGGCTCAGGCGTTCAGCTTCGATGAATCGGCCAGGAGCAGCCGCCTAAGCGGAATATCTGTGTCGTCAAGGAAGAACTGGTATAGCCATAGTTGCCACCAGGATGTCTGGCAGGTCATCTTCAGGAGTTCTTTGTGAAGTTTTGACGCGTCGGAGAGTTCTGATTCATATGAGGAAGTTCTTCCTGTCTCCCGCCTGTCCCTTGATAAGGTGTGTGCACGTAACAGGCAGGGAGGCCGGCGCCTCTTCCGGGCCCCTCAGTTCTCTCTGTCTATATAATCTCTTTAAAATAAAAAAGTTCTCATGGAAAACAGTGTTTCCTGATGACCGGTCGTTAGCGGCGCCGGTTCCTTTTCTCCACGAGCCGGGATTCTACGCTATCGCCCAGAATGACGACGCCGAAGGAAGGCTACCTGGTGTCTGTCATCTCCTCTGACTGTCTGATTATATTCTGCTCATCTTTCATGCTACAAACCTGTACTTTCGTACAGGTTTTTTTCCTGTCCATTTTTAGTAGAATAAAAGTAAGGCCGGAATCCTTGCGGAATATCCAGAAAACAGGAAAGATGCGTTTTCTATGAGACAGAATCATTCCGCCTTGACAAAGAAGGGCCTGCCCCTGCTTCTCTGTACCGCCATCCTGTCAGCAGGGGGTGGGACTTTCGGCAGAAGCGGCGCAAACGCAGGGAAGGGATGCTGTCACGATCGAGAAATGCTGAAACCGCAGCCCATGGGAAATCCGCATTCTCAGCAGGATCGTGCCGGAGCATACGTCGGGCTGCGGCGGCATAATCAGTAAAGAGATTCCCAGAAACAGGAGGTGTCTGGTAATGAAAGAGCCTGGCAAAATCAAATGGATGAGGCTTATCAGGGGTATCTTTTTAGGGATCCTGCTGGTCCTGACGATGACTCCGGCGGCCCTGGGGGCCCAGAAAACAGTGCTGGTCCACAATGTAGACGAAATGATGGAATCACTGGCGAACAATACGGAAATCATTCTGGCACCGGGCGAATACAATCTGTCAAACTGGCAGGAGAAAGAATTTTCAGAGCGGCTGCTTCACTACTCCGACTACTATGACTCGGCCCCTGCCGGTCTGTATCTGGGCGATGGTTGCACACTGGACATTGCCGGGTTCAAGGATCTCACCATCCGGGGATTGGATACGGAGACCATTACTGCAGAAATTGTTACAGAATTCCCCTATACGCCGGTACTGAAATTCGTCAACTGCCGAAACCTGAAACTGTCCCACCTCCGGATGGGCCATAAACTCAAAAAAGGATTCTGTGACGGCGCCGTGCTGAAGCTGGATAGCGTCACTCATATGACCATGGATCATATGGACCTGTACGGATGCGGAACCTATGGGTATGAAGCCCGGTTCTGCAGCAGCATTCTCCTCAGGGACAGTGTAATCCGGGAATGCAGCTACGGTTTGGTGTCCGCCACAGACTGCCAGAACCTGAAATTCCTGCGGACCACCTTCAAAGATATGGAAACGAATCTTCCCCTCTTTGCTCTGATCCGCTCCCGGCTGGAGCTGACCGACTGCACCTTCCGGGATGTACGGGGAATCATCGACAGCCTCACCATGACTGGCGGCCATATCAGTGAATCATGAAAAGACCTTCCGGTGCATCAGAACTTTTAAAACCTGCGGGCAGGTAAAAAACAGCCTGATGATGTAAGCGGGTCCCTGAAGACCATCATTTACATCATCAGGCTTTTCGGGTGGAGGGCCGGAAGGTGAAATACAGGGAAACAGCGGGTCCTCAGACAGTGGAGCAGCTGCATGAATGAGTGCGGACCCCGCTACCGTCCCAGCAGGGCGATCATCAGGGTCACTGCCCCATCTACCAGCAGAGGAACGGCTCCGGTAATGTAGGCGGTGTCATCATCCATGCGGTAGTACATCATGTAGGCTGTAAAGGCGATGAGAGAGGCAGCAGCCACGGCGGCCCAGGTGAGACCATAGGCAGCGCCCGCAAGGCCGCCTGCTTCATGGAGCACTCCCAGTACCATGATTTCCATGAGGGCCCAGAGAACGAGAAGGATGAGTTCTGTGGTTGGTTTCCGGCCGAAAAATTTGACAGAACCGGCAAGAAGGATGAAATACACCAGAAGGGCCAAAGCCAGGAGCATGGTCCCTCCGGGCCAGGAGGGCGGCAGGGGAAGGCCGTGAATGCCATGGACCGTCAGGGCGGTGCCGGAAAGGCCAAAGACTGCAAGGAGCAGGAAAAGCAGGGCCGAGAGGGCCCCTCCGCTTCTGGTATCGGGCCGGAAGGCCGTGAGCCACCAGCCTGTATAGAACAGGGCGCCAAGGCTCAGGAGAAACTGCCCTGTAATGATTTCTGCATATGCTGTAAGTCCAAACATAGTATCCCTTCTTCTTTGTGAAATCCTTTCTTTTCCTATTGTAGTCTTTTTTCTGGAATAAAGTGAGAAATGCATGTAAAAAGCCGTGAAAATAGCAATCCTTTTCACGGCTTTTTTATACAGGGTCTTTTATATGCTGTTTTTCGCTGCATTAAAAACGGTCTGGAAGGGCACCTGCTTTTCTTCTGCCCGCTTCTTCACCGATTCATATTCCGGATAGCGCCGTTTTTCGCTGCCCAGAGTGACTTCCTTCACCTGGACCCGGCCGTAGGCGGTATCTACTTCCTTTTCTTCCCGATGAAGGATGGAGCGCATGAGAGGCGCCAGTTCGCGGATACCGATGGTGGTGGTTTCGGAAAAGAGGATGTTTTCCATGGCTTCTTTCCTGTCTTCCCTGCAGATCACCGTAAGTTCATAGGCCGGTCTGTTCTTTTTCATGTAGATAGGGGTGAAATGAACGTCCAGGGCGCCGGCATCCATCAGTTTTTTCATGGTATAGCCCAGCACTTCGCCGGAAGCGTCGTCGATATCGCTTTCCAGCTTGACTACCTGGTCTTTTTCCCAGGACCCTTCTGCTTCATCAATGAGAATGGCCCGGAGGATATTGGTCCGTTCCTTGTAGTCCCTTTTTCCCGCGCCCAGACCTGTTTTCAGAACGGTGAAGGAGGCAGGCAGCTCATGGGAGGTGGCCAGGGCCGCCGCAATGGCAGCGCCGGTGGGGGTCACGTATTCCCCTTTGGCGTCCATGATTTCCAGAGGCATGTGATAGGCGGTGACAATGTTCAGCGTAGCCGGCACAGGCACCGGAAGTACGCCGTGCTGGCAGCGGACAGTGCCTCTGCCTTCTGAAAGTTTCGGTACAATCACATTTTTGATATGGAGGCTGTCAAAGCATACGGCAGAGGAAATGATATCCACAATGGAATCGATGGCTCCCACTTCATGGAAATGGACTTCCTCGATAGGAAGGTTGTGGGCTTTGGATTCCGCCTCTGCCACAATGCGGAAAATCTTCTTTGCCAGAGCCCTGGCAGATTCGGTCATGTCCGTGCCGTCAATGACCGCTTCCACATCTTTCAGATGGCGGTGTTCGTGATGATGGTGCCCCTCTCCATGGTCATGATGGTGATGGTCTTCATGACAGTGACAGTGGTGCTCTTCCTCCTCGTGATGATGGCCCTCTTCATGGCAGTGGCAGTGGTGCTCTTCCTCTTCGTGATGATGGCCTTCTTCATGGCAGTGGCAGTGATGTTCTTCCTCCTCAGGATGATGGCCTTCTTCCTCATGATGGTGATGGTGTTCTTCATGAACCGCTTCCCTTGCTTCCGGCAGGGGACCGTAGAGATAGGCCATGTCGTGGTCATGGTTTTCATGTTCTTTGTCCAGAATCACGTTGAAATCGCAGCAGTCAATGCCTGCTTTCTGCACCCTTCCGATTTCCACTGTAAAGCCTTTGGCGGGAATGGAAGAAAGCGCTTTATCCAGCGCTTTCCGATCTGCGCCCAGGTCCAGCAGAGCTGCCACAAACATATCCCCCGCAATGCCGGAGGCTGCTTCCAGATATAATGATTTTCCCATTTACACTTTTCCCCTTTCTGCCAGTCTGTTGATTTGGGTGGCCACATAACCGGCACCGAATCCATTGTCTATATTCACGGTCACTATGCCGTTGGCACAGGAATTAATCATGGTCAAGAGGGCAGAGAGGCCGTGGAAACTGGCACCATACCCCACTGACGTGGGCACTGCAATCACCGGATTTCTCACCAGGCCGCCGATGACCGAGGCCAGGGCCCCTTCCATACCGGCCACTGCAATGACGCAGCTGGCCTTGCGCACCCGTTCCTCCTGAGACAGGAGCCGGTGGATGCCGCTGACCCCTACGTCATAAATCCGTTCTACATGGCTGCCGAAGTATTCTGCCGTCTGGGCCGCTTCTTCCGCCACTGATATATCGGCAGTGCCGCCGGTACACACAGCAATGCATCCGATATGGTCCTTCTCCTTTTCCTGCTTCAGAATGTGGGAAATAGGATCATAGGAAATGGAAGGCAGCACTTTCTTCACCAGCTCATACTGGTGAGGCGAAGCCCGAGTGCCGAAGACTTCTCCTTCCGTTTCGTAAAGTTTCTTAAAAATCTGCCCGATAAAGGCGTCAGACTTACCCTGGCAGTATACCACTTCCGCAAAGCCGGATCGGGCCTTTCTGTCTGTATCCAGCTTGGCAAATCCCATTTCTTCATAGGGCCGGTCTGCCGGATTTTTCCGGAGAAGCGCCTCCGCTTCTTCCGGGCGCAGGGCGCCGGAGGCTACCTTCTGCAGTATATCTTTCATATCCATGATGAAATCCTTTATATGTACATCAATGACAATAATGGGTGGGGCTGGCGAGACGGTAAAGACCGCTGTCGGCTATCCGCTGCCCCTATGACACAGAAAGGCCAATCCCGTAACGCTGACTTCATACTCATCGCCCCATAGGGCGATACCACAACCCTCAGCGCCGCAGGCGCTGTCGCCCCCTGAGCGAAGCGATACACAACCCTTCTACACAACCCGCGGCGTCAGCCGCGCCCCCTTTTTTTAATCTGCGGCGGAGCCGCCACCACCACCCTTTGAACCCTCTGAACCCTCATATAATATGTTTGGAAGGGGAAGATTAGAG
>ERZ809224.695-NODE-695-length-29559-cov-6.066228_pt1 | contig 29559 bp, 27 predicted proteins | sample MGYA00520513_ERZ809224 | MGnify/ENA primary metagenome ERZ809224 (study PRJEB31576, sample SAMEA3212658) | Homo sapiens | biome: human-gut; feature: human gut; material: fecal | place: Sweden | collected 2012 ... | reverse complement strand
AACCCTAGCCCTGCCCCCATATCCGCTGCCTGCTCCGTCCCTCCTTTATAGCACCTACCGCTGGCTGTCATTCAGGCTGAGTAGTCAACATCAGAACTATGCCCGCATTCACAGTACATTCCTTTAAAATGCAATCTGGACAAGAAGAAAGCACTATTGTAGTATAAAGATACCGTACTGGCAACTTTATACCGTATGATGATAAAGTAAAGGAGGACCTTATGTTAAGATTAAGACCCTATAAACGTTGTGACGCAGATTATATTGTGAGTTGGCTAAAGGACGAGGCAACGCTCCGCAAATGGTCCGCAGATCAATTTTCTCATTTCCCCATCACTGCCGAAGATTTGAATAACCACTATGATTCCTATGCTGATTTTGACAATTATTATGAAATGACTGCGTTCGCCGAAAAAGAACCTGTGGCACATATGATTATGCGATTTCTGGATGAAGATAAAACACTGCTGCGCTTTGGCTTTATCATCGTAGATGACAGCAAACGAGGCAAAGGTTACGGCAAAGAGCTGCTTAAACTGGCATTGAAATATGCTTTCGAAATCCTGAAAGCCGAAAAAGTAAATCTCGGTGTATTTGAAAACAATCCGGCCGCCTATCGCTGCTACGTCTCTCTTGGATTCCGGGACACCGGAGAAAGAGAACACTTCTATCTCATGGGAGAAGACTGGACATACCAGCTCCTGGAGACAGATAAGGATACTTTTTTATCATAATATTTTTATCGGTTTAAACTTCAGAAAATCAGAAGATACAAGCAGGTATTCTGTCTGATTCACCATTCCCTGAAAGCTGTCATTATAGCGCTCTTTCCCATGGCAATGAGAGTATATTACTTTTTCTGCACCATATTCCTCCGCCATTTTGGTAAAACCGCTTTCCATCTCACCGATGCTTGTGGGAGGATAGTGCAGAAACATAATATACTTTTTATATCCATCATTTCTTGCGCATTCAAAGGAGATGCGCAGCCGTTCCATCTCCCTGTTTACTATTTTTTCAAAATGCTCTATGGTATCTTTGCCTTCATAGCAGTATCCCTTTGTGCCGATTAACGCATAATCCTCGTAGGTATAATAGTTGTTCTGCAAAAAATAAAGCCTGCCTGCAAATTTCTCGTTCAGTTTTTTTGTCTTTTTTACATCCCAGAACATGTCATGATTACCGCGCAGCAGGATTTTACGTCCCGGCAGATTCATGATAAATTGAAGATCCGCCTCAGATTCTTTGAGATTTCGCCCCCACGAATGATCTCCCGTCAGCACGATTGTATCTTCTTCTCTTATTTTTTTCCGCCAGTTCTTTTCAATTTTTGTAACGTGATTTTTCCACTCCCGCCCGAATACTTCCATTGGTTTATCCACCGTCAGTGCGAGGTGAAGATCACCGATTGTGTACAGCGCCATAAAACATTCCTTCTTTTCGTTATAAACCATCTATTGTCATAAACCTACGAACCTGCCTTTGGATGCCTGGCAACCTACAGAACCTGCCACTGGCAGCTTTCTTTGGATGCTTAACAACAAAAATGCAGAGAACGCTTTTCTAGCTGCTTCTCTGCATAATAGGCGGCACACAACTCACACACTCTTTTTCATACATTTTTTCACAAACCTTGGGGCTAATATCCACCTATTAGAATGTATTATATACTTCTTTTTCTTCCGTTTTTACAAATCGCCCGTAAAATGTTGCTTATTGTCCGTAAAATGCAGTATTTGAACTTTCCGGTACAGTTTCCGTGCCTGTAAGCTCCCAAAAGTGCATATGTCTTTTCGTCCCGCTAAGATCCTTAGATTTCTTAAAATGATTCAGCCCGATTCTTTATATTTCTACTCTTTGTCCAGAATTTCTTTTAGTATCTTATTAACACTTCCCGGATCCGCCTTACCTTTCATGGCCTTCATCGTCTGACCCACAAGGAAGCCAATTGCCTTCTTTTTCCCGCTCTTGTAATCCGCTACGGACTGTGGATTGCCTGCCACAATCTGCTCGATAACCTCTCGCAAAGCTCCCTCGTCATTGACAGTTTTCAGCCCGTGCTCCTCGATATAGGCTTCCGGATCTACATTCTCCTTAAAAATCTGCTCAAATACTTCCTTTGCAACGGAACTGTTTACTGTCCCCGCATCAGCCAGATTCACAAGCTTTGCCAGATTTTCCGGAGCAAATGTGATATCCTCCGGCTCCATGCCATTTTCCTTCAACAGACGCAGCGTCTCCACCATCAGCCAGTTGGACACCTTTTTCGGTTTTTTGCAGATCGCTGTCGCTGCCTCAAAAATATCTGCAAGCTTTTTGGAGCTCGTGATGATATCCGCATCATAATCCGGGATATCAAATTCTTTCTTGTAGCGCTCAAGTTTCTCGCTGCGAAGCTCCGGCTGACGAGTCTTTACTGCCGCAATCCACTCATCGCTGATGACAACCGGGGTAAGATCCGGGTCCGGAAAATAGCGGTAATCCTGAGCATCTTCTTTGGAACGCATAGCGGATGAACTCTCTTTATTGTCATCCCATCTTCGCGTCTCCTGAACAACCTTTCTCCCCGCCTCCAGAAGCTCAATCTGACGGGCGCGTTCTCCTTCTATCGCATGAGAAATCGCCTTAAAGGAGTTCAGATTTTTCATCTCTGTTCTCGTGCCCAATTTCTCCGTTCCCAGCTCACGCACAGAAAGATTGACATCAGCACGCATAGAACCTTCCTGCAGCTTACAGTCGGAAGCTCCCAGATACTGAATGATCTGGCGCAGCTTTTCAAGATAAGCGATCACTTCCTCCGCGCTTCGCATATCCGGCTCAGACACAATCTCAATCAGAGGAACACCGCTTCGGTTGTAATCCACCAGAGAGCAGTCCTCCCACTCATCGTGAATCAGCTTTCCGGCATCCTCCTCCATATGGATTTCATGGATACCCACAACCTTCTTTCCGGCCGACGTCTCGATCTCCACGCCTCCGTCATGGCAGATCGGCAGGTAAAGCTGGGAAATCTGATAATTCTGCGGATTATCCGGATAAAAATAGTTTTTGCGGTCAAATTTACAGTACTGATTGATCTGGCAGTTCGTGGCAAGACCTACAGCCAACGCATATTCTACCACCTGTTTGTTTAATACCGGAAGAGAACCCGGCATTCCGGTACACACCGGACAGGTATGTGTATTGGGCGCTCCTCCAAATGCAGTAGAGCAGGCGCAGAAAATTTTCGTCTTTGTGGCAAGCTCCACATGTACTTCCAGACCAATGACGGTTTCATATTGTTTACTCATATTATCTCGCCTCCCCTTCTGATGCTTTTGCTATTGCCGGCGCCTGATATTTACGTGTCTGCTCAAAAGCATAGGCAGCCCGGATGATCTTTTTCTCCTCAAAGCAGTCTCCGATAAGCTGCAGTCCGATCGGCATCCCCTTAGAATCTAATCCGCACGGAACGCTCATTCCGGGAAGTCCGGCCAGATTGACTGAAATCGTATAGATATCTCCCAGATACATCTTCAGCGGATCACTCAGGGAAGAACCCAGCTTCGGCGCTGTGTTAGGCGCTGCAGGCCCCAGAATGACGTCATATTTTGCAAATGCCTTGTCAAATGCCTGCTTAATCAACGCTTTTGTGCGCAGAGCCTTCAGATAATAGGCATCATAGTAACCGGAGCTCAGTACAAAGGAACCCAGCATAATACGGCGTTTTACTTCCTCGCCAAAGCCCTCCGAACGGCTCTTTTTATACATATTGTGAAGTCCTTCGTAATCCTTGGCACGATAGCCGTATTTTACACCGTCAAAACGTGCCAGGTTGGAGCTTGCCTCTGCGCAGGCAATGACGTAGTAAGCAGGGATGGCGTATTCTACCAGACTTAAATCAAATTCCTCCACAACCGCACCTTTTGCTTCCAAAGCCTTTGCCGCGGCCAGAATGGCATCCTTTACTTCCGCATCCAGCCCTTCTCCCAGATAATCTCTCGGGATACCGATTTTCATGCCCTGCACATCATCCACCAGAGCAGATGTAAAGTCATAATCCTCCCTCTTCACAGAGGTACTGTCCTTGGTATCGTAAGAAGCGATTGTCTCAAGTATGGCTGCACAGTCCGTGACATCCTTTGCGATCGGTCCAATCTGATCCAGAGAAGAACCATAAGCAATCAGACCATAACGGGAAACCGTGCCGTAGGTCGGCTTCAAACCAGTCACACCGCAAAATGAACTTGGCTGACGGATAGAACCGCCCGTATCGCTTCCCAATGCATAAAAGCATTCTCCTGCTGCCACAGCCGCACAGGAACCGCCTGAGGAACCGCCCGGCACATGCTCCAGATTCCAGGGATTTCTTGTCACCCCATATGCGGAGGTTTCTGTCGTACTTCCCATAGCAAATTCGTCCATATTTGTCTTGCCGATGATAACGGCACCTGCCTTTTCCAGATTGATTACTGCCTCTGCTGTATAGGTAGGCTTAAAATTACTGAGAATTTTGGAGCTGCAGGTGGTCAGAACTCCCTCCGTACACATATTATCCTTGATGGCTACCGGAACTCCGGCAAGAGGACCGGTAAGCTCGCCCGCATCAATTTTTTTCTGCACACTGGCCGCTTTCTCTAATACTGCAGCCTCATCCTCCAGAGTCACATAAGCGTGGACATCTTCTTCCACTGCTTTGATCTGTTCCAATGCAGCCTGCACAGCCTCCACGACTGTGATCTCGCCGGCTTTGATTTTTTTGCCCAGCTCAACTGCTGTCAATTCTGTTGTATTCACTGTGCGCCTCCTATTCTACCGTTCTTGGAACCTTGTAAGCCCCATCCTTGCGTGCCGGTGCATTTTTCAGCATATTTTCCCTGTCATCACCGTTTGTCACCACATCTTCACGGAACACATTGTTTACGGGGAACACATGGGACATCGGTTCCACGCCCGCAGTATCCAGCTCATTTAATTTATCAATATAGTCAAGCATGCGCTCCATATCCTTTTTGGCTGTCTCCTTCTCCTCCTTAGAAAGCTCCAGCTTTGCCAGAATACCTACATACTCCATTGTCTCATCTGAAATTACATTCGCCATATTTCCCACCAATCCTTTCCTGCGCTTACGGTTCCAGCCTGCTTAAATCACGCGGGAACATCGTAGTCTCTCTGACATTGTCCTCACCCAGAAGCTGCATAGTCAGACGCTCCAGACCGATACCCAGTCCGCCGTGAGGCGGCATACCGTGTTTAAAGGTATCCAGATACTGCTCCAGACCCTCCGTTGTCATACCCTTTGCTTCTATTTTCTTTAACAGCTCCTGATAGCTGTGAATACGCTGTCCGCCAGTGGTTATTTCAAGACCGCGAAACAGCAGATCAAAGCTTAATGTAAATCTTGTATCCTCCGGATCATCCATCGCATAGAACGGACGCTTCTTACTTGGATAATGTGTGACAAACACAAAATCCGCACCAAAATCCTCTTTAAAAAGCTGACCGATCAGATGCTCTTCCTCCGGCTCCAAATCATATGGGTTACGGATCTTGCGGTCATACTTTTCTGCAACCATTTCTTTTGCTTTGTCGAAACGCACCACCGGAATCTGTGAAACCTCCGGAAGTGTGACACCCAGAATATCCAGCTCCTTTTGGTAATCCTTCGCAAGCAGCTTCATGGTATACTGTAAAAATCCCGTTTCCATAGCCATGATATCTTCAAAGCTGTCAATATATCCCATCTCAAAATCCAGAGAAGTGTATTCATTCAGATGCCGCTTTGTGTTGTGCTTTTCCGCACGGAATACCGGACCGGTTTCAAATACACGGTCAAACACGCCGACCATCATCTGTTTATAAAGCTGCGGGCTCTGCTGCAGAATTGCAGGTCTGTGAAAATATTCCAGCTTAAACAGGTTTGCACCGCCCTCAGCGCTCTTTGCGCCAAGCTTCGGTGTATGAATTTCCGTAAATCCCTGTTCATACAGAAAATCACGAAAGCCTCTTACCAGTCCCTCCTGGATTTTGAATTTTGCCCGTTCTCTGATATTTCGCAGAGAAATCGGACGCATGTTCAGCTTTGCTTCCAGGGAAATATTCAATTTCCATTTGGACACTGGCAGCGGCAGCGGCTCATCCGGCTCACTCAGCACCTTTATCTCCTTTAATCTCAACTCAATACCGTGGGCCGCACGTGCTTCTTTTCGAATCTCCCCTTCCACTTCGACCGTAGATGCCTCTTTCAGATTTTTCAAATCAAAGTTTGTCACGCCTTCTTCGAACACACACTGCAAAAGCCCGTCTCTCTTTCTCAGGACCAGAAATGCCACATTTCCCATATCACGGATCGTGTGCACTGCCCCGTTCACTTTAACTGTGTCGCCTTCTTTTGCCTGTGTCAGCAGCTCTTCCAATTCTAATGTTTCTTTTTTACTTACACCTTTCAGATATTCCATTTCCATTGTCTCCTTTCCACTTTCCACTATTTCGGGATGTGCGGGAAACGCATAATTTTTTATGAAACATAAAAAATCCCGAAACAGTAATGACTGTTTCGGGACGGATAAACTTTGATTATCCGCGGTACCACCCGCATTGCAGATATGCAGATATCTGCCTCTCTCAAACGCTTAACGCACGCTTACGTACCGCCCTAACAGGATATCCTCTCGAACGGTCTGCTCCGGAGTGTTCCCATATTGCCGCTTCCGCCAAACAGCGCTCTCAGTCGGTGACGCCGTATTCCTGTCAGTTTTCACGGGCATGAGTCTCTTTCTTCGCATTTCCTTATCAATGATTACACATCATAGCACAATTATTTTTTGATTGCAAGCCCTGTTTTTCAAAAATTATTGATTATTTTTCGATACATAATCTTATTTTTTCAAAAAAAAGGGTAACTTTATCAAAACAATTCAATTTTCTGTTTCAAGTCTGAATTGCACCTTGCGCCGTCTTTGACGCTCTTATGATCGGCTGTACATAGTCTGCCTGATTAAAGCTTTTTAATACGGTCAATTGCTTTTACTGTATTTTCATAGGTTCCAAAAGCAGTCAGACGGAAATAACCCTCACCGCTTGGTCCAAAGCCTGAACCCGGCGTACCTACGACATTTGCCTTTTCAAGCAAATAATCAAAAAATTCCCAGGAATTGAGCTTCTCCGGTGTTTTCAGCCAGATATACGGAGAATTGACGCCGCCTGCAACGGTATATCCTGCTTCCTTCAGCCCATTGTAAATGTAGTGTGCATTTTTCTGATAATAAGCAATCTGTTCCTTAATCTGAGCCTTTCCCGCCTCAGAGTAAACAGCCTCGCCAGCCCTCTGGATAATATATGGAGCGCCATTGTATTTTGTGCCATGTCTTCTCGCCCAGAGAGCATGAAGCTGTACGTCGCCGCATTTCAGCTCCTTTGGAATAACGGTATACGCAAGCCGGAGTCCAGTAAAGCCCGCTGTCTTGGAAAAGCTGCACAGCTCAATGGCACAGGTCTTTGCGCCCTCACACTGGTAAATGGATACCGGAATGTCTTCCTGCGTAATGTATGCTTTATAAGCCGCATCATAAATAATCACTGCACCCACTTTGTTTGCATAATCTACCCACACCTGAAGCTGATCCTTAGTAATCGCCTCACCAGTCGGATTATTCGGGAAACACAGATAAATAATATCCGGCGTCTCCTTTGGAAGCTCCGGGCAGAAATTGTTTTCTGCCATACACGGCATATAGATCACATCACTCCAAGTCTCGCTCTTTGGATCGTAGCTGCCTGTTCTGCCGGCCATAACATTTGAATCCACATATACCGGATAAACCGGATCACACACTGCAATTTTATTATCCACAGAAAAGATTTCCTGGATGTTTCCGGAATCGCACTTTGCTCCGTCAGACACAAAAATCTCATCTGAGGCAATGTCGCATCCATAAGCAGCATAATCATTTTTTGCGATCGTTTCACGCAGAAATGCATAACCCAGATCCGGCGCATAGCCTTTAAAGCCTTCCGTCGTTGTCTGTTCATCCACTGCCTTGTGCAGCGCCTCGATAACTGCCGGAGCAATCGGCTGCGTTACATCGCCAATTCCAAGACGGATAATCTCGGCATCCGGATTTGCTTCCGTATATGCATTTACTTTTTTTGCTATCGTAGAAAACAGATAACTTCCGGGTAATTTCAAATAATTATCATTAATTTTAAACATGATTGCCTCCTAATGTATTAATATCTATTTCACCGTCAAACACCACCTCAGCAGGTCCTGTCATAAAGACGGTATTTTTCTCTTTGTCCCAGAATATCTCCAAATCACCGCCAAGCAGATGCACGGTAACTGATGCTTTGTCGTCCACATATCCATTTAATATGGAAGCAACTGTCACTGCACAGGCTCCTGTACCGCACGCGAGCGTCTCCCCCGCGCCGCGTTCCCAAACGCGCATTTCCACGGTATGCTCATCAAGTACTCTGACAAACTCAGTGTTTACACGATCCGGAAAGCAAGGATGATACTCAAATTTCGGACCGATCTTCTCAATATCCAGGCCTTTCACATCCTCCAGATAAACTACCGCATGAGGATTTCCCATGGAAACCCCCGTCATGTGATAGATCTTATCACCCACCTCTATCTGCTCGTTTATCACCTGAGGATTTTTAGACACAATGGGAATCTGCCCGGCATTAAGCTCCGGGGCCCCCATATCCACGCGAACCGTTTTCACTTTACCGTTCTCCACATTCAAATCCAGATATTTAATACCGCTTTTTGTAGCGATGCTGATGCTTTTTTTGTCTGTCAGACCATAATCATAGACATATTTTGCCACACAGCGAATACCATTTCCGCACATGGCGCCCTGCGAACCGTCTGAATTATACATATCCATCTCAAAATCCGCATCATAGGAGGGCTTAATCAAAATCAATCCGTCTGAACCGATGCCAAAATGGCGATCACTCACAAATTTGGCTACGGCACAGGGATCATCTACTTTCTCAGTCAGACAATTCACATAAATATAATCGTTCCCAATCCCCTGCATTTTCGTAAATTTCATATGCTCGCTTCCTTTCCCCATATATTCCAAATAGCTTAATATTTCATCAGCGCAAAAACCATCCTTGCAGTTTCTACCAGATTATTACCGCTGTCCATACTGCATTTCTGCATATACCGATGAGCTTCCTCCTCGGTCATATGATTCCGCTCCATCAAAAGCTTCTTAGCATCTGCAATAACTTTTTTTTCCTCTTCTGAACGCTCTTTCGGCTTTGATTTCAGCTTTCTACGCCTGCGGTACATATTTCCCGCTATCATCTCCAGCGTATTCACCAGATCTCTGATACGAATCGGCAGTGCAAGCCCCACCACACTATTCATATCGCAGGATTCCAGAATGTGTGCAGAAGCAACCAGAAGAACTTCAAAAGCAGGAGGCAGGCACGCACGCAGCTCTGAATAAATCATGTCATTAAACCGGTATCCGCAGATAACAATACCATCACCTAATCTGTCTGCTATCTGAAGCACCTGCGCTCCGGTAGAGCACACACCCATTACCTCATATCCATTCCGCATCAGCAGATTTCGAATATTTTTGGCGTCATCCAGCTTCGGAAATACAACTACTATATTTACCATTGTGACCCCTCCCGTTTCTGTCTATCTTATCTGCCAAAGGAGAAGTTAAATTCGGTAAAGATATTGTTCCAGCTCCCAGCTTGATACCTGGCGGCAATACTGTGACCACTCCTGTTTTTTCGCCATGATATAGCGCTCACATGCATGAGTACCCAGCACCCCTTTTACCAGTTCATCTTTTTCCATCTCGTGAATAGCTTCCAGAAGATTGTTCGGCAGCAAATCAATACCTGCCGCAGTCCTCTGTTCTTCTGTCATAAAGAATATATTTTTGTCTACACCATCCGGCGGCATAATTTGATTTTTAATGCCGTCCAGACCTGCTGCCAGACATACTGCCAGCACAAGATATGGATTTGCGGACGGATCCGGACAGCGCAGCTCCACGCGTGTCCCTTCGCCCCGCTGCGCCGGAATACGAATGAGCGGATTTCTGCTGGCCGCAGACCATGCTATGTAAACAGGAGCCTCAAATCCCGGAACCAGTCTTTTATAAGAATTAACCAGCGGATTGGTAATAGCACACATACCCTTGACATGTTTCATCAAACCGCCGATAAAATAGTAAGCTTCCCTGCTCAGACCCACAGGATCATTCTCGTCAGCAAAAATATTTTTTCCATCCCTGGATATAGACATATTAATATGCATACCTGAACCATTGACATCTGTTTTCGGTTTCGGCATAAAGCTTGCATGAAGTCCATGGCGTTTTGCGATGGTTTTGACTGCCAATTTGAACGTCATAATATTGTCCGCCGTGGCAAGCGCCTCGTCATAACGAAAATCAATCTCGTGCTGCGCCGGTGCAACCTCATGGTGTGAAGCCTCGATTTCAAAGCCCATATCCTCCAAAGTCAGCACCATATCACGTCTCGCGTTCTCACCCAAATCTACCGGACCCAAATCAAAATACCCCGCTCTCTCGTGAGTCAGTGTAGTAGGCTGACCATTATCATCCGTATGATAGAGAAAGAACTCGCACTCCGGTCCCACATCAAACTGATATCCCATGTCTGCAGCCTCTTTCAGCACCTTTTTTAAAATATATCGTGGATCACCGTCAAAAGGCTGTCTGTCAGGGCGATACACATCACAGATAAGCCGTGCAACCTTTCCCTGCTGCGGACGCCACGGAAATACAGCCAGTGTATCCAGATCAGGATAAAGATACATATCGGACTCTTCGATGCGCACAAAGCCTTCAATCGAAGAACCGTCAAACATGCATTTATTATCCAGCGCTTTCTCAAGCTGACTGGAAGTGATCGCTACATTTTTCATAGTCCCGAACATATCGGTAAACTGGAGACGTATAAACTCCACATCTTCTTCCTGCACAAGGCGCAGTACATCCTGTTTTGTATACTTCATATATTTACTCCTTAATCCATTCTGCCGTGGGGATACACAGGGCAGTGTCTCAGTGTATTTTTGGTATTTTATCCCTTTACAAGCTATTTTAGAACAAAAGTTTCACAGGAAAACCGCAAACTTTCATGCTTCAAATCAACAGGATCTTTCCTATGAAAGAATAAAAAATGGGCGCACTGAATAGACCCAGAACCCCCTTGTTCTTTAACATAATAACAGCGCGGCTGGCATTTGTCAACCGCGCTGTTTCACTGAATCATAGTATCATAGTATATAGAAAGTCTGCAGAGCATACTCTTTATTGTTTTACTCCAAATTCAGCGGACTTCGCACATACTGGAAACCTGCAGACCACGCTTCCCCTGTCACGACTCCATTCTGCCCGGACGAACAGTGTGCCACAAGAAGACTTCCATTATCATTGACTCCAATCACAATACCGACATGATTGTCATCCCCTGCACTTCCCGGACGGTAAAATACCAGATCTCCCGGTTTTGCTTCCTGACTGTCTACCATCTCTGTGGCATTCCACTGAGTTGTGGTATGATTTCCGATGCCTGCATCCTTTCCATTAAGTCCATTATAATAAGACCACGCTACAAAACCACTACAGTCCAGTCCGTAAGAACGCACAGTCCCGCTGCTTTTGCTGCCGGAGGCCGACACCGTCATGGGATCTCCCCATCTATCGTCCCAGCCGATCGCATAGGACTTTCCGCCCCAAAAATAACCGACCTTCCCAACCAGACTGCACGCCGCAGCCACAATGGAAATCCTTTCTTCACTCACATCCATCCCGGCTTCCGCACGGACAAAACCCTTTGCCGCTGTGACAATGGCGCAGAGCTGCCGGCATTCTGTAGAGGTATATTTCTCTAAAAGCTCCTTCTCCGTTTCGTTTACATCATAGAGTGTTATGTAATCCTGCACAGACAGTGCATAGTATTCTTTTTCTTCCGCAACGTCCGTATTCACAGATGTTTTTTTTGTCTCCGAGGAGTTTTCTCTGTCTGAAATATTCTCTTCGCCGCCCTCTTCCTCTGTATCAGATGTAACACCTGTCCCAGCTTTGCGGTTTGCACGCTTTTCACCGGATGTCTCTGTGAACTCCGCTATATCTGCTGTTTCTTCATCCGCCGCATTCTCCGACTTTCCTGCATCAGACGCTTCACTGCTCTCTTCCGCCTCCAGTTTACGAAGCATAGCGGAATTACTTCTCAGATTCATCACAAAGAAAATCTTCTCCAACTCATCCCTGCACTTTGCATCCAGAACAATCGGTCCATCCTCTTCATCATGCTTCATCACATAGACAGCCAGCACATCCTGCCAGTTCTCCGCCACAAACTCATCCGGCGCATCCAGAAATTCACAGTAGTCCTTCTCAATCTCATCCATAACAGACTCAAACTTGTCCGCAAAGGAAAGTCCGTATTCTGAGGAAAGTTCACCAAGATAGACGTCGTTTCCTGCAATGATATTTGACGCATAGCCGGCTGCAGAATCCGAATGATCTGTCTGCTCCTCCTCGCCATCCGGCTTGTGAATGGTATTTCCTTCTTCTTCTATGTCTTTTACTTTATCATTTTTGCTGTCTTTCGTCGGAGCATCCTGCCAGTCACTGCCGTCTCCATCATCCGGAAACGCGGGAATATCCTGTGTACCCTCGTTATCCTTTTTTTCCGTTTCCCCGTCAGGGACGTCCGTTCCTCCAGGCATTTCTGCAGTCTCGGTATTCGCCTCAGTACCATCTGTCTGCCTCTCTGTTTCTCCTGAAGTCTCCGGTGGCTCGGACTCGGACTGCTCCTGCTTCACCTCTGTTTCCGTCTCATCTGCTGACGATTCGGCCTCCAAATGCTGTTCCAACTGCGCCGCAAAAACTGCAGACGGAGAAGTAAGCAACATACTGCCTGCCAGCATAAAACATCCTAACTTATGTAAGTACTTGTTTTTCATTCAATGTACCCTTCTATTCTGTGCAATCTATCCCTATAGTACATCTTTATTGCACCCGTCCCCGCCTTGCAAAAAGCACAGGAACCGCTGCCCTTTGCCGGCATATACAGTAGCTGCGATAACTCTGAAAATTATGCCATAGCAAATAGTTGCGCTGCCGCTCAACTATTTTTCATTATAAATGCTTTATTTTAAGATTTCAATAGCAATCACACAAATTTCACAGTTATTGGATTCCGGATTTTACTGTTTGGTCAAAACCGTTTTCTCCCTGACAGGATGCAGGTTTTTGAGAGAAATATCCAGAATGGGAATGGGAGCAGAGTGGGTTGCAGGAGGAAATGTAAAAAAGACAGAAGCCTTACCGACCCATGCTTTCACAAATCGGTAAGGCTTTTTTACTTACTCCATATTTACTGAATCTCAGTCATTATATCCGTTCGGATTCTGGCTCTGCCATCTCCAGGAATCTGCGCACATATCTTCAATATCATACTCAGCTACCCAGCCAAGCTCTTCCTTTGCTTTCTGCGGATCGCAGTAACACATGGCAATATCGCCTGCTCTTCTCGGCTTAACTGCATATTTAATCGGATGACCGCATGCCTTCTCAAATGCATGTACCACCTGAAGAACGCTGTAGCCATTTCCTGTGCCCAGATTGTAAACGCTTACGCCTTCCTTGTCGGCCAGCTTCTGGATTGCTTTCACATGACCGCGTGCCAAATCAACCACATGGATATAGTCACGAACGCCGGTTCCGTCCGGTGTATCGTAATCATCGCCAAATACTCCCAGGCACTCCAGCTTACCGATAGCAACCTGTGCCACGTACGGAAGCAGATTGTTCGGAATACCCTTCGGATCTTCACCGATCATGCCGCTCTTGTGCGCTCCGATCGGGTTAAAGTAACGCAGCAGAATAACATTCCATTCCGGATCTGCTTTCTGAATATCTGTCAAAATCTGCTCCAGCATCCATTTTGTCCAGCCATAAGGGTTCGTACAAATCCCCTTCGGACACTCCTCGGTAATCGGAATCATAGCCGGATCACCGTAAACGGTTGCGGATGAACTGAAGATAATGTTTTTCACACCATGGTTTCTCATCACATCACACAGGGTCAATGTACCTGCAATGTTATTCTGATAATACTCTACCGGTTTCACAACAGATTCGCCTACTGCCTTCAGACCGGCAAAATGAATGACTGCATCAACCTCTTCTTTATCAAAAATAGCATCCATGCCTTCCTTGTCACAGATATCTGTTTCATAGAAGGTTACCTTTTTGCCGGTAATCTCTTCTACACGATCCAGCGCTTTTTTATTTGCATTGTAAAGATTATCCACTACAACTACGTCGTAGCCTTCATTCAACAGCTCCACACAGGTATGACTTCCGATATATCCAGCTCCACCGGTTACTAAAATTCTCATGGTATCAACCTCCTGATAAATAAATGATAGATAGTGAACCAGGCAAAACACGCTTTACAAATCTCCCTGGTTATAGCGGCAGCCGACAAGTGAACATACAAGTATGTTCATTGACTCATTGCCCGCGTAAACAAGTGACCGTACTCAATCGCTGCGCATTCTGCGGTACATGATAATATGGTTAAGCAGGTTAATCCTGCAAGTATCACAACTCTTTTTGTTATGTTCCCTTACAGTGTGTTCACAAATCTTATGAACGCTTCTCTTCCTTCCGGCGTACACTTGTAAACACCTGCGTCTTCCAGGACACCTACGAACACATTTCCGACTTCCTTTTTAAGAATATCCATTACATTATCTGCGTTAATATCCGGATATTTCGGAAGGAATGCATCTACCCAGTCTGCATGCTTTTCGAGATCAGCGTTCGAACGGATATCTTTCTTCTCAAGAATATAATCGGCCAATGTCTGCAGCTCTGTTTTCAGACGAGCCGGCAGGATAGCAAGACCCATAACCTCAATCAATCCGATATTTTCTTTCTTAATGTGATGCTTCTCTGCATGAGGATGATATACGCCCAACGGATATTCGTCTGTGGTCAGGTTATTTCGCAAAGCCAGATCAAGCTCAAAGGTATCATCCACCTTTCTGGCAATAGGAGTGATGGTATTATGCGGCTCACCATTTGTCTCTGCAAAAATATTTGCATCTGCATCCGTATATCCTCTCCATGCTCCAAGTACGTGATCCGCCAGATCAATCAGACGTTTCTCGTCTTTGCTGCGGATACGAAGAACAGACAACGGCCATTTTACGATACCTGCCTCAACATCCTCGTAGCCCGGAATAGTGACATGCTTTTCAATCGGAGCCTTTGCCATGGCAAACTGATAGTTACCTCCCTGATAATGATCGTGGCTTAAGATAGAACCGCCCACGATCGGCAGGTCTGCATTAGAGCCAAGGAAATAATGCGGAAACAGCTTGATAAAGTCAAACAGCTTTACGAAGGTTGCCTTTTCTATCTTCATCGGAACATGCTGTCCGTTAAATACGATACAGTGCTCATTGTAATATACATATGGTGAGTACTGGAAACCCCACTGTGTATCGTTTATGGTAATAGGAATAATACGGTGATTCTGTCTTGCAGGATGATTGACTCTTCCCGCATAGCCCTCATTTTCACGGCAGAGCAGACATTTCGGATAACCGCTCTGTTTTGCAAGCTTAGCGGCTGCAATAGCCTTCGGATCTTTCTCCGGCTTGGACAGATTAATTGAAATATCGATGTCTCCATATGGGCTTTCCACCTTCCAGCGGATATCTTTCTTGATACGATAACGGCGGATATAATCTGTATCCTGACTCAATTTATAGTAATAGTCGGTAGCTTTTACCGGAGACTCCTTATACAACTCTTTAAATCTTGCAATTACCTGTGCCGGTCTCGGAACCAGACAGTTCATAATTCTGGTATCCATCAAATCACGGTAAACTACGCTGTTCTCTTTCAGAACACCTTTCTCTGCCGCATAGTCCAGCAGCTCCTTCAGCACCTCTTCCAGATCTACATCGCTGTAATTTTCTTCCGGCTCAATATATTCTTCTTCCTCAAACAGCTCCAGAAGCTGATTGGTGGTATAAATACGCTCCTCCTCCGGTACAAGACCGCTCTCAACACCGTACTGTACCAGTTTCTTTACATTTTCACTAAAAGTCATGGTAAGTTCCCCCTGTATTTCTAATTGCTGCTTATCAGATTTCTTTTGCGCCGTCGCCGATATCCACTACATAAAACTCTGCCTCATGGCCGGTCTTTTCTTTGTATTCTTTTCCAAGCTTATCAACAAAATGATCTACTGCATCATTTTTTACAATACTTACCGTACATCCGCCGAATCCGCCGCCCGTAATACGGGAACCGATAACGCCCTCTGTCTCCCATGCCAGGTCAACCAGCACGTCAATCTCCTCACAGGAAACCTCGTAGTCATCGCGCAGAGATACGTGGGAAGCATTCATCAGCTTGCCGAACTCCTCCACATTGCCCGCATTAAGCGCTGCCACTGCCTTGATCGTACGCTGATTTTCGTATACTGCATGATGTGCTCTCTTCTGACGTACCGGATCTTTGATGGCATCTTTATATTTTTCGAACTCTTCCTCGCTCAAATCGCCCAGTCCTTTAATGTCAACTACTGTCTGAAGCTCTTTTAATGCTGTCTCACACTCATTTCTTCTGTCATTGTAAGCAGAATCAACCAGGCTGTGCTTAACCTTGCTGTTAGTGATAACGATCTTTGCATCCTCAAGCTTTACACTTGCATACTCATAGCTCAGATCACTGGTGTCCAGAAAAATTGCATGATCCTTTTTGCCCATGGCAACTGCAAACTGATCCATGATGCCGCAGTTACAGCCGTTAAAATTATTCTCAGAATACTGGCCGATCAGCGCCAGATCTACCATACTGATCCCCTCAAAACCAAACAGCTCTCTCACCGCCAGGCCGGTCAGTACTTCCAGAGATGCCGAGGAGGAAAGTCCGGAACCGTTTGGGATGGTACCGTAAATCAGGATATCCATACCTGCCGGGATCTTGTAGCCTCTGCCCTCCATAGCCCACATAACACCCTTCGGATAGTTCGTCCAGCCTGCTTTGTCAGAATATTTCAGTTCATCCAGGCTCGTACTGATTACGCCCAGTTTGCTGAAGTTGTCAGAATAGAAACGAAGGACACGGTCCTCGCGTTTTCTGACTATCATATATGTACCGATACTCAGCGCACACGGAAATACGTGTCCGCCATTATAGTCTGTGTGCTCTCCAATCAGGTTTACGCGTCCTGGTGAAAAGAATGAACGAATTTCGCCGCCTTCCCCATAGATGGAAACAAATTTTTCAATCAGCTTAGCTTTCATGTTTCTTCTCCTTTTACTATTTTTTATCACGCCCGACTATACCTTGGTTTCATCGCTTGACGTTTTCGTTAATATAAGTATAATGAGAATAACGAAAAAAAACAACAAGTATAATAACAAAAACTATAAATATATTGAGGTATTCCATGCAGATTCAAACAAATCAAAAACGGCGGGAAATAAAAGACCACGGAACCTTTGCATTTCCTGTAAATGTAAGCTATGAAACCCTGCTTTCTTACGAGCGCGGCTCCTTTTTCTGGCACTGGCATCCGGAAATTGAGCTGACTCTTATACTCGAAGGAGATATTGATTATCAAATCAACGACCACACATATCATCTTGCCAGGGGGGAAGGATTATTCTGCAACGCCAACATGCCGCATACCGGAAGAATGCACAATGCAAAAAACTGCATTTACATTTCCACCACATTCGATCCCCGGATCATCTACGGTTTCGAATCCAGCCGTATTCAGACAAAATATGTGACTCCGCTGACTCTGAATGGTCAGTTTTCCTCCGTCCATTTTCTGCCGGATGTACCCTGGCATAAAGTTATTCTGGACAAACTCCAGGAAATCTGGACGCTCTCACAGCAAAAACCGGAGTGCTACGATTTTCAAATTCAGATTCTTTTATCCCAGATTTGGCTGATGCTCTATCAGCACGCAGAACCTCAGACCGAGACTCTGCCTGCTGTGCTGAGAGACAGAGAAAGACTTCTCGTCATTCTCTCCTATCTGCATGATCACTATCAGGAAAAAATTCTCCTCGAAAATGTGGCGGCACAGATCAATATCTGCAAAAGTGAATGCTGCCGTTTTTTCAAAAGTCATATGAATGAATCTCTCTTTGACTATCTTCTGCATTACCGCATAGAAAAAAGCCTGCCGCTTCTGCAGAACACTGCTAAGAGTATTACTGACATCTCATTGCTGACAGGCTTTTCAAATCCATGCTATTTTTCAAAGATATTCAAAGCTCAGATGGGATGTACCCCCAGAGAATACCGCAGCCGCATGGAAAAAAATACAAACAATTGAAAGTGCACTCTGCAAACTTTTTATTCACATAGACAATAGAAAGCACGCTCCGCGAACTTTTTATTGTCATGAATTAAAATTATAAATTCTCTCTCTCTTTTACCGGAAGCTGCGCCAATATAATCGCTGCAAACATTACCACGCAGCCCAGGCCCTCACGCACGCTCAGGACCTGGCCAAGTATCAGCCACCCTGCCAGCACAGAAATACAGGATTCCAGACTCAGAATCAGAGAAGCTACTGTGGGATTCATCCCCTTCTGTCCCACAATCTGCAGCGTATACGCCACACCGCAAGACATCACGCCGGCATACAAAATCGGCTGCCAGGCGCTCAGAATGTCCGAAAGCTGCGGCTTTTCCGTGAACAGCATTGCAATACCCGACAGAATACCGCACACAAAAAACTGGATGCAGGACATCCGGACACCGTCTACTTTCGGAGAAAAATAATCAATCACCAGAATGTGTACCGAAAACAGAACTGCACAGATAAACACCAGAATATCTCCGCCCCCGACAGAAAAGCTTTCATTGATACACAAAAGATAAAGACCGACAAGCGCCAAAAGCACCGAAAGCCAGATCAGAGGGCTGCACCTTTTCTTAAAAAAGAGTCCAAAAAGCGGCACAATTACAATATAACAGGCTGTGATAAATCCCGCCTTGCCCACTGTTGTATATTGAATACCAAATTGCTGAAAATTACTGGCCAGGCAAAGTGCAATTCCGCAGCAGATTCCGCCGACTAAAAGCGTTTTCTTCTCTGCCTTAAGTTCCTCCTCAGATTTTTGGAGTTTACTCTTATCTTTATCTAATTTATCCAGAAAACAGATACACGGAATCAACACAATTCCGCCGATGATGCTTCTGATAAAGTTAAAAGTAAACGGCCCCACATACTCCATTCCGACGCTCTGCGCCACAAACGCTACTCCCCAGATACAGGCAGTCAGCAAAAGCAGCAGAGAATTTCTCATTTGTCTTCTTTCCATAAATCCTCCATTCTCTCTATCCGAACCGTTAAAACAACGCTTTTTATTATATACTTTATAATAAGAAAATCAAGCGGTATTTCCGTTGCTGCAAACGCCGCAGGTATAAACAGCAACAACTGCTTTGTCGTAACTGCTCAGTCTGAATAGTCTCGCTTTGTCCTCTTCTTTCGCAGAGTATTTGATTTTTCTGTTTTCTTTTATGTAGAAATATGCTACAATAAAAATGTTTTTGCAGGCTTTCTGCATACGTACAAGACTAAAGAAATACGAGGTACTTACTATGTCGATAGATCATCGCTTCATTATTCGAAAGCTTCAGACTCTGCCCGAGATGTTCGTCATCTTTTCGCAGCTTACAAAGCATCCTTTTGTCACCTGCGGCGAAGAAAGCTTTGACGACCAGATCCATATTTTCACGGAACAGGACAAAGCCCAGGAATTTGTAAAATCTCATATAGGGCAAAAGATACCAGTGATTGCGGTAAAGGTTGAAAAGGAGCAGTTTCTGCAGTTTTACGGCTCACTCTACAATATCGGAATCAATGCCGTCATTCTCCATGACGCTAATTCCGATACAGATCTGTCCCTGGAAGAAATTGTCCACAGACGTCAAAAGCCGGAAGACCTTCCGCAGGAAAAGCGCCCCGTTACCAATTCGGAGCTTCTGCTCACCGCCCTGTACTTTCTGCAGGAAATGCGCCGCCCGGTTCCACAGGACGAAAAATCGGGACTTACCGAGCTTGACGAGGAGCTGGTGGCAAATCTGGTTCGCGGCCGCTTCTTAAGCGGCATCGTAGTAGATGAAGAGCAAAAGCTGGAAAACGGCAGCAACAATGTCCGCGTCCCTTACATAAAAAATGATAAGGGTGAAATGTATCAGGCCATTTTTACTGATGGCTATGAGCTTCAGAAATTTGATCCGAAGAAGAAGCTGCGTCCCGTCGTTGTTACTTTTGACGACCTGAGCAAATTTCTGGTGCAGGATTCCAGGGGTTATGTACTCAATCCGCAGAGTATTGCATTGCCTCTTCGCCGCGAGCAGCTTCCGGCATTTAAAAAACGTATTGACGGTTAAACATTTTTGCAAAATAGTATTTTCTGACTGATAAGGAGGATATGATTATGTCAGCTTCAAAAGTTTATTTTACCGACCTTCGTACTTACGTAGGCGACAGTCTCCCGAAAAAGCTCAAACGGCTGATAAAAGCAGCAGGCATTGGAGATATTGATTTTACAGACAAATATGCGGCAGTTAAGATCCACTTCGGCGAACCGGGCAACCTTGCATTCCTGCGCCCCAACTATGCAAAGGCAGTGGTTGATGTAATCAAGGACCTTGGCGGCAAGCCTTTTTTAACCGACTGCAATACCTTATATGTAGGCGGCCGTAAAAATGCCCTGGATCACCTGGAAAGCGCCTACGAAAATGGATTTTCTCCGTTTTCCACGGGATGCCATATTTTAATTGCCGACGGCCTGAAAGGAACTGACGAGGCTCTTGTCCCGGTCAAAGGCGGCGAGTATGTAAAGGAAGCAAAGATCGGCCGCGCGGTCATGGATGCAGATATATTTATTTCTCTGAATCATTTTAAAGGCCATGAGGCTACCGGTTTCGGCGGCGCCTTAAAAAATATCGGCATGGGCTGCGGCTCCCGCGCAGGCAAAATGGAAATGCACAGCGCCGGTAAACCTCACGTTGATCAAAGCCTCTGCGTCGGCTGCAAAATGTGCTCAAAGGTTTGTGCACATGGCGGTACTACTTTAGACGGAAAGAAAATGTACATTGACCATAATAAATGCGTAGGCTGCGGCAGATGTATCGGTGTCTGTCCGAAGGATGCCATTCTTCCGGCATCTGATGAATCCAATGATATCCTGAACTGCAAAATCGCCGAGTACGCAAAGGCCGTTTTAGACGAACGCCCGTCTTTCCACATCAGTCTGGTTATTGATGTCTCTCCGTTCTGCGACTGCCACGCTGAAAATGACGCTGCTGTAGTTCCGGATGTTGGAATGTTTGCTTCTTTTGATCCGGTCGCACTGGATGTTGCCTGTGCTGATGCAGTTAACCGCCAGCCGGCTATCGCAAACACTTTGCTGGCTGAGCATAAGGAGAAACATCCCGAGGACCATGATCATTTCCACACGATCTCGCCTGAGACCAACTGGGTATCTGCCATCGATCATGCCGTAAAGCTTGGTCTTGGAAACAAAGAATATGAACTTATTCAGGTAAAATAACAAATAATTACTATTTAACGGAGGAACGTATGACTGGAGAAAAGCGCAGAGAAGAAATACTGAAGGCAATCAGATCATCAGACAGACCCGTATCCGGTACATTGCTGGCAGAGAAATTTCATGTAAGCCGCCAGATCATCGTACAGGATATCGCTCTTCTGCGCGCTGCAAACCATTGCATTATTTCCACAAACCGCGGCTATCTCATTCAGAATACAGAAATTTACTCCTGTATCATCCATGTATGCCACACGGACGAGCAGATTGAAGAGGAGCTGAACCTGATTGTGGATGCGGGAGGATGTGTGGAGGATGTCTTTGTGGAGCACGCCGTTTACGGAAAGCTTCAGGCGCCTCTGCCCATTCGTTCCAGAAGAGATGTCAAAAATTTTCTTTCCGACATCCATAACGGCAAGGCAGCCCCTCTCAAGAATCTGACCTCAGGACTGCACTATCATACGATTCATGCCGATTCCGCGGAAACGCTGGAGCTGATAAAAAAAGAACTTTTACAGAAAGGATTTCTGAGATGCTAGTATCTGTTGTTATCCCCTGCTACAATTCGCAGGACTCCATCAAGCATGCAGTTGAGCTGACGATTGCAGAATTTAAAAAGCTGCCCCAATATACCTGTGAGTTTGTACTGGTAAATGATTATTCTAAAGACGATACCTACGGCTCCATAAAAGAGCTGGCAGCAAAATATCCATTTGTAAAGGGTATTTGTCTCGGCAAAAATTTTGGTCAGCACAATGCACTCATGGCAGCCCTAAATTATGCGGAGGGCGATCTCATCGTGGGAATGGATGATGATCTGCAGACGCACCCGTCTCAGATGTACAAGCTTCTGGATAAAATCCAGGAGGGTTACGATCTGGTGTACGGGGATTACGCAAAACGAAAAAATTCTTTTCTGAAGAATCTTTCCAGCAAATTCAACAAAGTAACCTCCCGCATTTTGCTTGGGCGCCCTAAGGACATTGTATCCAGCAACTATTGGGTTATCACAAAGCAGGTTCGGGATGAGGTCATTAAATATACGAATTACAATCCATATATTGATGCCATTTTTTACCGTGTCACTAACAATATTGCGGATGTGACCATTGAACACCATAAACGCGAGCAGGGTTCATCAAACTATACCTTTCGTAAACTTGTAAAGCTCTGGCTGGCCTATTGGAACTTTTCCGTAATTCCGCTGCGCATCTCTTCCGTACTGGGTATACTTTTCTCCGGTGCAGGCTTTATCATGGCAGTGGCAACCTTTATCCGCCAGCTTATCGCTCCAAGCTCCACCATCGGCTGGGCCTCTATCATGTGTGCTATGATGCTGTTTTTTGGATTTGTTTTGCTGGTTCTTGGCATTATTGGAGAATATCTGGGGAAAATCATGCTCTGCATCAACAATACTCCTCAGTATATTATACGCGAAACAGTTAATATCGACAGGAAAGAGTAGCGATTTATGCAGAAAAAACTATTGATACTTGGCGCCGGGGTTTATCAGGTACCTCTCATTCTCAGGGCAAAAGAGATGGGATTATATACCATTGCGGCCAGCTATGCCGGCCCTTACCCGGGACTTGCCATTGCAGATGAAATCTGGGAGGTTGACACAACCGACTACACAACCCTTCTTGAAAAAGCAAAGACAGCCCATATCAGCGGCGTGTGTACAACCGGAACAGACGTCTCGGTCATCTCCGTAGGATATCTGTGCCGCGAGCTCCATCTTTGCGGGATTCCTTTTGAAGCGGCAAGCCTTGCCACCAACAAGGCAGCCATGAAGGAAGCGTTTGTCTCACACGGTGTTTCCACACCGGAAGCACACAAGGTATACACAAGAGAAGAGGCACTGGATGCGTTTCATCTTATTGGAGCGCCCGTAATTGTAAAGGCAGTTGACAGCTCCGGAAGCCGGGGAATCAACCGCGCGGACTCGGAGAGTGAGATGTTTCTTGCCTGGGAAAAAGCCATGCAGGTCACACACAAAGACTATGCACTGGTGGAAACCTTTATCACCGCACACGAAATCGGTGTGGACGGATTTATCTCCGGCGGAAAGATTCAGCTTCTTCTGCCCCATGACAAGTTTACCCATACTACCGGAAGCACAACCCTGCCAGAAGGTCACTGCTTTCCATACCCATGCAGTGATGCACTGACACAGAAGATACACGATCAGGTCAAAGAAGCCATACGTGCACTTGGCCTTGACAACTGTGCATTTAACTCGGATGTACTGGTCACAGAAGACAATGCCTATATTCTCGAGATGGGCGGACGAGCCGGCGCCACCTGTATTCCTGAACTAATTTCCATTTACACAGGTCTTGATTATTATGGCTGCCTGATTCGCAGCGCTCTCGGGGAAACCGTTACGATCTTACCGGAGACGATTCAGGCTAACCCCTGCATGGCAAGGCTTTTGTTCTCCAAAAAAGACGGTATAATCACAGAAATAGACAGCGAGGCATTGAATACACTGAGAAATCATAAAGTTTCCGTTTCTCTGGATTATCCCGTCGGCGCTGTCGTATCAGCCGTTCAAAACGGTACCAGCCGCATCGGACAGGTTGTTGTGCGCACGAACGATCCTATGGAAATGGAAGAAATAATGTCCGCCGTAAGGCATACGATAAAAATTGATGGAGTTGACCTGGAAAAGTTATGGAACGAATAAAAAAATATATCCAGCTTCACCTGAATATCCTGCTTTTTTCACTGACAGGTATATTCTCCAAGCTGGCCTCTATTCAATACAATGAGCATGGGCTTGCCGCCCCGCTTCTGTACGTATTTGCTTTTTTGATGCTGGCAAACTGCGGTATCTATGCATTAGCGTGGCAGAAAATTATCAAGCATTTTTCTCTCTCGACCGCTTACGCACATCGAAGTGTCTATCTTATTTGGTCACAGGTGTGGGCAGTCCTGATTTTTCACGAATCACTTTCCTGGAATAATATCATCGGCATGCTGATTGTCCTTGCCGGAGTTATGGTGGTGCAGCATTATGAATAACACAACACATCTTTTTATGTTCCTGATGTTTGCGGCAACCTTTTTTTCCGCAATTTCACAAATTCTTCTGAAGCAGAGTGCAAATATAGAACACAAAAGCGGTATCTACGAGTATTTAAACTGGCGCGTGATCCTGGCCTATGGGATATTCGCCGGAGTGCTGCTTTTAAATACCTATGCCTACACAAAGGTTCCCTACAAATACGGTTCTATTATCGATACTTTTACTTATGTATTCGTCCTGATTTTTTCAAGAGTCCTGCTGAAAGAAGAGATCAGTAAAGGGAAGCTTGCAGGAAATCTGCTGATCATCGCAGGGATCATTGTGTATTCCCTGTGACTGTCTGATTAAAAAACGAGCCTGCCGCAAAACCTGCGGCAGACCCGTTTTTTACTTAAAGCAGATATTCGCAATCCGCCTCACTGCTCACTTACGTCTCTGCAGTCTCTGCAATATAAAAGCAAAGACCTCCTCAATGAATTAAATCAAAAAATCCTTTAATCTCTTACTTCTGGATGGATGACGAAGCTTCCGAAGCGCTTTCGCCTCAATCTGACGAATACGCTCTCTGGTTACGTTAAACTCCTTGCCAACCTCCTCCAGCGTTCTTGCTCTTCCGTCCTCCAAACCAAAGCGCAGCTTTACTACCTGCCGCTCTCTGTCTGTCAGAGACTCCAGCGCTGTAGTGAGCTCCGCTCTCAACATAGAAAATGCAGCAGAATCCGCTGGTGACAGAGCAGAGTCATCCTCAATAAAATCTCCCAGATGGCTGTCGTCTTCCTCCCCGATCGGAGTATCCAGGGATACCGGATCACGCGATATCTTCAGGACCTCGCGCACACGTGATACAGAGACATTCAGCCTCTCTGCCACTTCCTCCGGAGTAGGCTCACGTCCAAGCTCCTGAAGCAGCGTTCTCGTCATACGCAATGTTTTATTGATCGTCTCTACCATATGTACAGGCACCCGGATGGTTCTTCCTGTATCTGCAATCCCGCGAGTAATCGCCTGGCGAATCCACCAGGTTGCATAGGTACTGAATTTGTAGCCTTTTGTGTAATCAAATTTGTCAACAGCCTTCATCAGTCCCATATTGCCCTCCTGAATCAGATCCAGAAACGGCATACCGCGTCCCACATATTTTTTGGCAATGCTGACGACCAGACGCAGGTTTGCCTCGGTAAGCTGCTTTTTCGCTTCCTCATCTCCTGCTTCTACGCGTTTTGCGAGTTCAACCTCCTGCTCTGTGGTAAGCAGGGGTACATTGCCGATTTCTTTCAGATACATGCGGACCGGGTCTTCCGTGCTGACACCCTCCAGCACATCCACATCATCAATAATTTCAACCTCGTCCTCTTCATCCAGAATAATATCGTCCTCGCTGTCAAGAATCAAATCCTCGGCATTTTCAACGCCCATTTCAGCATTTACAATATCAATCTTCTGCTTTTCCAGATACTCCAGTATCAGGTCCATTTTATCTTCTGTCAGTTCCAGTCCCTTAAATGCGTCATTAATTTCGCCATACTGTAATACATTTTTCTTCGTCTTTGCCAGATCCACAAGACCAAGTAAGGCTTTCGTAAACTGTTCCTGCTGTAATTCATCCATATTTCAATTTCTCCTAACGGTTTTGCTGTCCACCGACAGCCATACGTTTTGCTGCACCTCAATAAGATACCATTTTTGACGACTGCTGTCAACTTTTCCGGAACGTATTCCAGCAAATCACCAAAAAACTCCCGAAAATGATAAACATATCAGATATATTAAACACAATTTCCGCAAGGCGCCTGCACTTTGTGTTGAAGCTGAAGTAATCAACCACATAATGCCTGCGCAGACGATCCCAGATGTTACTCATAGAACCGCCGAGCACCATCCCCACTCCTGTCTTGAGAAGCAGCCGGCCTCTCCTGGCTGTAAGCCACGCATACGCTGCCGCTAATCCTGCCGTCATCCCCGCCGTACATCCGGTGAGTATATGCGGCCTGTTCTCCATAAAATTCATCGCAGCTCCGCGGTTATGCAGCCTGTGCAAAATGACATGCCCTCCAAGCACTTTACGCGGCGGCTCCTCCTCACTCCAGCTTTCCGCCTTCTTTTTCATAAAATAATCCGCCATAAAAATGCCTGCCGGCAACATCAGCCATGCCATGCTATCCCTCCAGTGCGGGAACGCCTCTCATCTCAATAAGAGGTCCGCCCTTATGCTCAATATATTCTCTTGTAATTGTGACCTTTCCAATGCTGTCATCTTTCGGAATCTCATACATGATATCCAGCATAAATTCCTCAATAATCGCGCGCAATGCTCTGGCACCTGTTTTTTTCTCCAGTGCTTTCTCTGCAATCGCTTCCAGTGCGCCATCCTCAAAATTAAGCTGTACCTCATCCAGAGCCAAAAGTTTCTGATACTGCTTTAAAATTGCATTTTTCGGCTCCTTTAGAATCTTAATCAGCATTTCCTTTGTCAGCCCCTTCAGAGTATAGACAATGGGAAGCCTGCCAATAAACTCCGGAATCATACCGAAATTACGGATGTCCTCCAGAGTCACCTTTTCCAGAATATCAGGATCATTGTCATATTTGTCCTTCAGGTCTGCACGGAACCCGATAGATGCCTGCTGATTGAGTCTTTCTTTAATGATATCCTCCAGACCAGGGAATGCGCCGCCACAAATAAACAGAATATTTCTCGTATTCACCGTTGTCAGCGGAACCATGGCATTCTTGCTGTTTGCCCCTACAGGCACCTCTACATCGGCTCCCTCCAAAAGCTTCAGCATCCCCTGCTGCACAGATTCCCCGCTGACATCCCGCTGATTCGTATTCTTTTTCTTTGCGATTTTATCAATCTCATCTATAAAAATGATTCCCTGCTCTGCCTTTTCCACATCATTGCCCGCAGCCGCAAGCAGCTTGCTGACAACACTCTCGATATCATCGCCGATATATCCTGCCTCCGTCAGGGACGTGGCATCAGCGATGGCCAATGGTACATTCAACAGCTTCGCCAATGTCTTAACAAGATATGTCTTACCGCTTCCTGTCGGACCAATCATCAGCATGTTAGACTTTTCAATCTCTATATCATCCATCGTGCCGGTTGCCACTCTTTTATAATGATTGTAAACCGCCACAGAAATAACCTTTTTGGCATACTCCTGCCCAATGACATATTCGTCCAGCTTTGCCTTAATTTTATGAGGGGCCGGAATGGACTTCAGATCCAGCACCGGTTTTTGCTCCTCGGTTTTCTTTTTCTTAACCTTCTGTCTCTGCGGAATATTGTTCTTCAGATCTGCCAGGTTAATCATACTTACATTCGGCATGTTGAGGATATCCTGATAGTTCATATTACTTCCGCCCATGGAGTCAAATACCTTCTGCATACACTCCTGACAAATATTAATATCATTCGGCAGATGTACCATCTTTCCTGCTTTACTCTCAGGACGTCTGCACACAAAACAAATATCCTCAAACTCTTCTTCCTTATTTATCGAATCCACGTCAATGTTCTTTTCATCTGCCATAGCAAACCTCCAGTACTTACTGTATTACAACTGACCATCATTATAGCTCATAACCGGTCAGGAAACAAGTTAAGTTTTTATAAAACGACTTCAAAATCAGTCAAGCTGTTACTGTACCTTCCACCTGCAGAAGCTGCCACTGGCAGCTTCCTTTGTATGCCTGGCAACTCAAAATCCCCTGACACTCAGATAAGAGCCATTGTTTTTAATATATAAAGCCATCCGGTCAGGGTAAATGCGCTGAAAAAGGTAGTCAGCATGACAACACTCGATGTCAGTACACCCTCATGTCCCATATTTTTCGCCATAACATAAGCGCTCACCGTGGTAGCCGAACCTAACATCACAAGAATGGCTACCAGTTTTTCTCTTGTAAAACCCATATGTACAGCTATCGGCAAAAATACCGCCGCTAAAATTACCAGCTTGATCATTGTAGCTGCAGCCGCAGGTTTTAGTTTTGCAAATGCACGTTTCATTTCAAGAGAGGCTCCCATTGCCATCAGTCCCAGCGGCGTGGCAAGTACTGCCACATTTTTCACCGTTTTTTCCAAAATTACAGGCATCGGTAATCCAAGAAGCGACCACATAACACCTGCCGCAATCCCGATAATAATCGGATTTGTCACAATCCCCGTACATGTTTTTACAAGCAATGCCTTATCAATCTTCCCTCTCTCCGGTTTCATCACAGTGAGCACAAGCACTGCCATCACATTGTAGAGCGGAACGCTGGCCACAATCATAAGAGGCCCCATCCCGGCGCTGCCATATATATTTTCTATAAAAGCAATACCCAGAATTGCCGCACTGCTGCGGTATGATGCCTGAATAAATTCTCCCTGCAAACTTTTGTCCCTCAGTAAATAAGAGACTGCAGTTACAGCGCATATGTTAATCAATGTAGCCAAAAAACAGAACGCAACAAACCGTCCGTCCCAGGCTTCAAAAAAATCCACAGTTGCCAGATCCTGAAATACCAAAGCCGGAAGCGCTGCCTTAAATACAAATTTGTTCATTTTACTGACAAAACTATCATCCATCAGACCAATTCTTTTAAAAAACCATCCCAATAACATCGTCAAAAAAATAGGAACTGTGGCATTCAGGCAGAAAATTAAATTGTCCATAATCAAAACTCCATTCTGCCGCCGAAAACGGCGGCCTTTTTCTTTGCACACCCTGCAGTTAATAAACTCTTTCAAAACACGTTTATCATTCTACCGCATAAAAGAGAGCTTTGCAAGATTAGTTACTGTTCGCTCCGTCCACAATAACAAAATCAGGAACTACTCAGCCTGAATGATAAACATCGGATTACAGTGCTATAAAGGAGGGACGGAGCAGGCGGCGGATATGGGGGCAGGGCTAGGGTTCGC
>ERZ809224.693-NODE-693-length-29583-cov-7.023469_pt1 | contig 29583 bp, 25 predicted proteins | sample MGYA00520513_ERZ809224 | MGnify/ENA primary metagenome ERZ809224 (study PRJEB31576, sample SAMEA3212658) | Homo sapiens | biome: human-gut; feature: human gut; material: fecal | place: Sweden | collected 2012 ... | reverse complement strand
TATTCTCCTTTCATGCTAATATGATAATATATATTAGCACGAAAGTAAATACATATAGTACCAATAAAGATTAGTTCTGAAACTACTGCCTTTCTTACTATCGAATGAATTCCGGACTTACAGCAGATCAATCGGATATTCTCAATCCATCCCTGCAGCTCTGCTGACAAGGCCTAGCTTCGCTACTTGCCGGCGCCTCCAGGAGCACAAAATAAAACGATCCTGAACAGGAAAACCCCGTACCTGTCAGAATCGTTTTCGTCAATCTCCTTTTATGGAGGTTTCTAACATATCCTCTATAAAAATCCCATACCCCTTCTTCGGGTCGTTCACGAACACATGCGTCACGGCTCCGATCAGCTTTCCGTCCTGAATAATCGGGCTGCCGCTCATGCCCTGCACGATGCCACCCGTCCTTGCGAGAAGCTTCTCGTCCGTGACTTCCAGGATGATTCCTTTATTGACGTCCCCTCCGGTACGGCGCACCTCCTTAAGCTCCACCACATAGGCCTCGCAGCGCTCGCCGATCGTACAGAGGATCTGAGCCGGGCCGGTCGTCACCGACTGACGGTAAGCGACCTCGTACTGCTCCATTTTATCGGCCAGCAAGGAGAATCCGGAGATCGTCCCATAAATGCCGTTTTGCTGATTTTTTTCTATGGTGCCGATCTTATAGCCCTCGCTGTAATGGATCACACCGGCCAGTTCCCCCGGTGCTCCCTCCTGTCCCCGCACGACGGAGACGACATCTGCATCGTATAAGGTGCCGCCGTCGATCGCGAGGATCGCCCCGGTATCAATATCACTGATGCCATGCCCCAGCGCCCCAAAATGTCCATCCTCATCCACATACGTCAGCGTCCCGATGCCCTGCGTATCATTCCGCACCCAGACTCCTGCCCGGTAAGCGCCGGACTCATCAAGCACCGGCGCAACGCTGCACGTGATCCGCTCGCCATCCCGCTCCACCTGCAGCTGCACGGATTTACCGCCGCTCATTCCAAGGCAGTCGATCAGCTCCTCCTTCGTCTCGAGCGTCTTTCCGTCAGCCATCTTGATGTAATCTCCCGCCTGCAGCACTGATTCAGCCGGACAGCACAGCTCTCCGCTTTTCGCATGGATCGCATCGGTTCCGACGACCAGCACGCCGGAGGTGCGCAGATACATCCCGATCGGCGTTCCGCCTGCATAGACCAGCTTCGGTGCGGCGACACAGGCCTGCACCGTCTTTAATGGAATTTTGCCAAACAGGGTGTATTCAATGTCATAGAAATCTCCGCCTGCGCTTTTTCTGTCGACATACCCGTCGCCGGCCGTTTCACCGGCTGCGGCCTCCACTGCTGCCGTCCCGGTTTTACCGTTTTTTACCGTCACCTCGCCTGAAATCCACTGCGCTACCGGCTCCGAAAACAGCTCCGGAATCTCTCCGTAGCCGGACACCGTCATCGTATCGGGAATCCGGCTACAAAGCAGATGCCACACCGAAAAGCCAAGCAGGCATATGCCAGATACCAGCAGGCAGCACACAAAGCATCGGTACTTTCGTCTGATATTCATCTCTGGTTCCTCACATTTCTGAATGTTATGGTCTTTCGTTTTTCATGTCAACTTTTTGCCTCTGCATTCAGTATGTGAGTTTTTGCAGATATCAAACCGGGAAATTTTTTCATTTTTTAACCGAATCAAGCAAGTCCCAACCCACTGCTTCAATTGCGCAAAGCAATAAGCAGTGGGTTGGGACTTGCTTGTATCAGGAGTGGTACAAGCCACTCCTGATAAGCTGCGAAGCAGCTATTCGGTTATGAGCAAGTAGCGAAGCGGATTGCGAATATCCGGTTGACCCGATAAGCTACGAAGCAGCTATTCCTTTGCTCGTGCTGCCAGCTCTTTCATCTCCCGTGCGCTTTCCAGTACAGTCTCTGTAATCTTTGCGCCGCCGAGGATACGCGCCAGCTCCCGGATACTCTCATCCGGGTCAAGCAGACCGATATTTGTCACGGTCTTACTGTTTGCCGGTTTCTTTTCTATGATATAATGCCGGTCTGCCATCGCCGCGATCTGTGCCAGATGCGTGATACACAGTACCTGGTGATTTCGCGCGATGACTGCCATTTTCTCTGAGACCTTCTGCGCGGTCCGTCCGCTGATTCCGGTATCGATCTCATCGAAAATCAGAGTCTCGACCGCATCCTTGTCCGCCATGACCGCCTTGATCGCGAGCATGATACGCGACAGCTCTCCGCCGGATGCCACGCTCGCAAGCGGACGCATCGGAAGGCCCGGATTTGTCGAGATCATGAAGCAGATCTCATCCTTTCCGTTTTCTGTCGGCTCTGAGAGCTCCTCAAATACAATCTCAAACCGCACGTCGAGAAAATTCAGATCGACGAGCGCAGCACGGATCTTTTCTGAGAGAATTCCCGCATACTGCTTCCGAATCCCGGAAATCTCGTCTGCCAGACGGGAAAACTCCTTCTGACTGCTCTCATAGTCCCGCTGCAGCTGCTCCAGATAGGAGTCATAATCATTCAAAATGTCGATGCGTGCCTGCTTCTCCTTTGCGTAGTCCAGAATCTCCGGAACAGACTGCCCGTATTTTGTCTTGAGCCGGTTGATGAGATCCAGCCGCTCCTCCGTCTGCCGCATCTGCTGCTCATCAAAGCTGAAGCTGTCTGTATATTCCGCAAGGCTTCGGTTAAAATCATCGAGCAGTGTCTCAATCTCCTCCAGCGAGCCGGACAGCTCCCCCAGTGACGGATCATACGCCTGTACCGCGCCAAGGCATCTCACGGCACGGCCGATCTCATCGCCTGCCCCGGAATAGCCGCTCGCCCCGGTCAGACTCCCGGCCTCGGAGAGCGCTTCCATGATCTTCTGGCCGTTCGCCATCATCCGATAAGATGCTTCCAGCTCCTCATCCTCGCCCGGGATTAGATGTGCCGCCTCGATCTCCTGCACCTCAAACTGCAGAAAATCCAGCTCCTTGGCCCTGCTGCCGGCATCGGAGGAGGCGTCCGCCCACTGCCGCTTCGCCTGCATGTATTTCCGATGTAGCCTGCGGCACTTTACGAGTCTGTCTCCGAGCTCTGCACGTGCAAAATTATCGAGAATACCGAGATGATTTTTCTCATAGAGCAGTGACTGGTGCTCATGCTGCCCGTGAATGTCGATCAGGTCTCCCGCAAGCTCGCGCACAAAGGAGACCGGCACCGTCTCGCCATTGATCTTGCTCGATGCCCGTCCCCCTTTGTATTTCCGCGTGATGATGATTTCATGATCCTCAAACGGCAGATCCTGCCGCTGCAGCTTCTCCTCTACCTTTGGATTCTCCGTGCGGAATACGAGCTCCACAAGCGCATAGTCTGCATCCTCCGGTACATAATCCTTAAAGTTTCCGGTTCCGAGTGCGATATTCACAGAACCGATCACAATTGACTTTCCGGCACCGGTCTCTCCGGTCATGATATTCAGTCCTTCTCCGAACTCGACCTCGACCTCCTTGATCAGCGCCATATTTTTTACATGTAAACTGACTAACATCTGTCCTCCGTACTCTCTCCCCGAAGCATTCTGTTACCCGCCACATTCCGGATCCTATGTCCCATACGACTGATTAATTTTCTCAGTCGAAGCAGTAGACTTATTTTCTCCCCACGACCCGGCTGATCTTATCCATCACACGCAGGGTATCATCCACGCTGCGCACCGCACACATGATCGTGTCATCCCCGGCGATACAGCCCGCCACCTCGGACCAATGCATCGCATCAATCGCAGCCGCCACCGCCATTGCCATGCCGGACACAGTCTTAATCACAAGAATGTTCTGTGCCATATCCATCGATAAAAAACCGTCCTTCAGGACTCTGAGGTATTTTTCATTCATTCCGGCCGGCTGCGGCTGCATCAGGGCGTATTTCTGCCGTCCGTCATTTGTCGCGATCTTGGTCAGTTTCAGCTCGCGGATGTCGCGGGAAATCGTCGCCTGTGTCACCCGATACCCCTCTCTTTTGAGCTGTTCCGCAAGCTCCTCCTGCGTCTCTATGTCATATTTTCCAATCAAATCCACTATCTTGGTATGTCTTCCTATTTTCATCTTCGCTTCACTCCTGTTCCGTTTCCCCTACCTGCTCATTTTTTCGCGAAGAATCTCAAGAAAACTCGTATTCTTCGTCTTAATCATCAGCGCCTCCCGGTTCGACCGATGGATGACCACGCGGTCCCCGGCGTTCAATTTGACCGAGGTATCTCCATCAAAGGTCGCCTCCGCACCGTCGATATCCGTCCCATGGCTCGTCCCGATCTCAATTGCAATCTCCACATCATCCGGCAGCACGATCGGACGGGCATTTAAGGTATGCGGTGCGATCGCCGTCAGCAGCATCAGGGATGCCTCCGGCGCAACGATCGGACCTCCGACTGAAAGATTATACCCGGTCGACCCGGTCGGTGTGGAAATGATAATGCCATCCGCCGTAAATGAGCTTAGAAATGCCCCGTCGACGTAAACATTAAAATCTACAACGCGCAGCCGCCCGTTCCGTGTGATGACGATATCATTCAATGCGATATCTGCCAGCATTTTCCGATTCTGATGACAGGCACTGCCACAGAGCATCATTCGGTGCTCTATGCTATACTCACCCGTGATCAGCTTCTCCAGTGCCGGACAGATACTTTTCCGGTCGATCTCCGCGAGGTATCCGAGCGTTCCCATGTTGATGCCGAGCAGCGGAAGCTGCCGCTCCACCAGATCCCTGGCCGCCTGCAGCAGTGTGCCGTCCCCCCCGATGACGAGCACACACTCCACCCCATCCGGCACACGGGAAGCATCGGTATACTTATATGCTCCGCCGTTATCCCCTGCTTCATTTGACTGAATGTAGCAGGTCTTACCCTTTTTTTCCAGATACTGCTGAATCGCCTGTGCAGTCTCCAAGTCCGGATCCTTCTGATAATTTGTAATAATATAAAATGTATCCATAACCGATCCTTATTTATCCAACGTGCCATGCGCCTGTGCAACGATCTCCTGCACATTTCCGGCAAATGGCTCCACCGATGCGGCATCCGGCCTTTTCAGAAGATGCAGCAGATACTCGATATTTCCCTCCGGTCCCTTGATTGGAGAAAATTCCAGCTCCCGGCTCTCCAGCCCGACCGTCGCAGCGAAGTCGATCACCTTCTCAATGACCTCCTCATGTACCTTCGGATCGCGCACGACGCCCTTCTTGCCGACCTTCTCCCGGCCCGCCTCGAACTGTGGCTTGATCAGGCAGACGATCTCTCCGTCCTCCGTCATCAGCTCCCGCACCGGCGGCAGCACCTTCGTCAGAGAAATAAAAGAAACGTCAATCGAGACAAAGGCTGCCGGCTCCTCGATCTGCTCCGGCGTCACATAACGGATGTTCGTCTTTTCCATGCAGACGACCCGCGGGTCATTGCGCAGCTTCCAGTCGAGCTGTCCGTGTCCGACGTCCACCGAATAGACTTTTACCGCGCCATTTTGCAGCATACAGTCGGTAAAGCCTCCGGTCGAAGCTCCGACATCCATGCACACCCTGCCCTCCAAAGTCAGGTCAAAATGACTCATCGCCTTTTCCAGCTTGAGTCCGCCGCGACTGACATATTTCAGCTGGCCGCCCTTTACCGTGATCTCCGCCTTCACGTCGATCATCGTTCCGGCCTTGTCCTCGCGCTGGCCGTTGACCAGTACGTTTCCTGACATAATAATTGCCTTTGCTTTCTCCCTCGAAGCCGCCAGCCCCTGGCTGACCAGAAGGACATCCAATCGTTCTTTCATCGAAAACTCCTTTACGCCTGATACCGTGCCACGATCCGCTTGAAGATCGACTCTGCATCAATACAGGTCTCCTGTTTCAGCACATCTACATTGCCGTGCTCAATATAGTCATCCGGCAGCGCAATCTGCAGCACCTGTACATCCGCTCCCGTCTCATTGTAATATTCCAGTACCTTTTCGCCGAAGCCGCCGCTCTTCACATTTTCCTCCATCGTGACAATCATGGAATGATCCGCCGCAAGGTACTGCAGCATCTCCTCGTCGACCGGCTTTACAAAGCGTCCGTTCACGATCGTACAGCTGTAGCCGATGCCCTTGAGCATCTCCCGCACCTGCAGCGCTGTCTTTACCATGCTGCCGACTGCGACCAGCGCAAGCCCACACTCGTCGTAGAGCAGCTCTGATTTGCCATATACGACCGGCGCACGGAACTCCTGCAGCCCGTCGTAAGCCTCTCCCCGCGGATAGCGTAAAGCAATCGGCCCCTCATAGTCAATCGCATACTTGAGCATATCTGCCAGCTCCCATTTATTCTTCGGCGCCATGAGGCACATGTTCGGAATCGCCGAGAGATAAGACAGATCGAAGATACCCTGATGCGTCTCCCCGTCGCTGCCGACAAGTCCTGCACGGTCAATCGCAAAGACAACCGGCAGGTTCTGAATACAGACATCGTGGATCACCTGATCGAAGCCTCTTTGTAAAAAGGAGGAATACACCGCCACGACCGGCTTCATACCGCCCGCTGCCAGACCTGCCGCAAACGTCACCGCATGGCCTTCTGCAATGCCCACATCAAAGAAACGGTCACGGTACATATTCCGGAAGCGCTTCAGTCCCGTGCCATCCGGCATCGCAGCCGTGATTGCCACAAGCTTCGGATTCTTCGCGCCCATCTTACACATCACCGTCGAAAAAACATCGGTATAACCGGCTTTTTTCTTTCTGGCCACCGGAAGCCCGGTCTCAATATCAAACGGCTCCGCCCCGTGGAACCGTGACGGCATCCGCTCTGCCGGCCCGTAGCCCTTGCCCTTCTTTGTGATGACATGGACAAGGACTGCTCCGTTTACCTTTTTTGCATCGTTCAGCACCCGTGTCACCTGAGCGATGTTGTGTCCGTCTACCGGACCTAAATAGGTGATCCCCATCTCCTCAAAGAACATACCCGGCACAAGGAACTGCTTGATCCCCTGCTTCGTACTGCGTATCCCCTTGATCAGCCGGTCGCCATATACCGGAATCTGACGCAGCGTATTCTCAAGCCCGTTCTTCAGCCCGGTGTAGGAATCTGCCGTGCGGATATTGCTCAAATAAGCAGAAATACCGCCGACATTTTCTGAGATCGACATGTTGTTATCATTTAAAACGATGATAAAATTTTTCTCCAGCCGCGCCGCATTATTCAGCGCTTCGTAGGCCATACCGCCAGTGAGTGCACCGTCTCCGATCACCGATACGACTGTGTAGTCCTGCTTCTGCAGATCCCGCGCCTCCACATAGCCAAGCCCTGCGGAAATAGAGGTCGAACTGTGGCCGGTATCAAAGGCGTCGCAGTCGCTCTCCTTGCGCTTCGGGAAACCACTCATACCGCCATATTTACGCATCTTATCGAAACCGTCCCGTCTTCCGGTCAGAATCTTATGGGTGTAAGACTGATGCCCGACGTCCCAGATCAGCTTGTCCTCCGGAAAATTCAGCACACGGTGCAGCGCGATCGTCAGCTCCACGACACCGAGATTGGACGCCAGATGACCACCGTTTCGGCTGATCTTTTCAATGAGAAACGCCCGGATTTCAGATGCGAGCTCCGATAGCTTCTCTTTGTCTATCTTTTTAATATCATTTGCTTTTTCAATCTGCTCTAACAGAATCAACGCCACCCTTCCTCATGCATCCCGCGAAATCAGGTTTAAGATCAGCTCATGTAAAAACTCATTCTCACATGGAAGCTCCTCAAGCAGCCGGACCGCCTCCTTGGAATAGCGTTCCACATCTTTGCGTGCCTGATCCAGTCCTTTCACGGAAACATAGGTGATTTTATGATTTTTCTCATCGCTCTTCGTCGGCTTTCCGAGCACTGCCTCGTCACCGGTCACATCGAGAATATCATCCTGTATCTGGAAGGCCATGCCGACGTTCTGCCCGATCTGCCCGACCTTTTCTACCGTATCCGCATCTGCTCCCGCCAGTACGGCTCCGATCATCATGGATGCCTCAATCAGTGCACCTGTTTTCAGCTCATAGATGAACTGCAGCTGCTCTGCACTCAATGGACGGTCGACATACTCCACATCCACAGACTGTCCGCCGATCATGCCGGTCATGCCGGTCTTTGCCGAGAGGATCTGGAATGCCTTTCCGACTGTCGGATTGCCCGGCTCCAGGTCAAATGCCTGTGAGGCAGTCTCATAGGCAAGGTTCAGAAGCGCGTCGCCTGCAAGGATCGCCATCGCTTCTCCGTAGACGACGTGGGTCGTCTTTTTTCCTCTGCGGTATTCATCGTCGTCCATCGCCGGAAGGTCATCGTGGATCAGCGAATGGGTGTGGATCATCTCCATCGCCGCCATAAACGGCTCGATCACCCGCTTATGCCCGCCAAACATCACATAGGTCTGCTGCATCAGAAGCGGACGGAGCTTTTTCCCTCCAACCAGCATACTGTAGTTCATCGCCTCCAGCAGCGTCTTCTGAAAGCCTTCCTCCTGCGGAAGATACTTTTCAATGATACTCCTGATTTCTGTCACACGTTTTTTCATCTCATCATTAAAATTCATCAAGACCGCCATCCCCATTCATGATCAAAATCTTTTTCTCTACGGTATCTATCTTTTCTTTACAGCTCTGTACGAGCTTCATGCCCTTTTGATAGAGGGCAAAGGATTCCTCTAAAGAGATGTCGTCGCCCTCTAACGTATCTAAAATCGTCTCCAGTCGCTCCATACTCTCCTCGAGCGTCTCCTGCCCGGTGCTATTTGGCTCTGCCATCTCTCATCCTCCTTTTTCTTATGCGAAATCCCCATACACTGCTTTTTGCAATGAATCTTAGGAACTTACCTGATTCGTTATTTTTTCCCACTATCCACTTTGGACTCTTTCACTTCCTGTATCCGGGCTGTCATCCGGCCATCCGCCAGGTAGATCTGCACGACCTCTCCGGGCGCGACCTGAGATACGGAACGGATCCGTCTCCCGTCCTCTGTTAAAATGCAGCCGTAGCCGCTCTCCAGCTTTTCATAAGGAGAGAGCCTGCGCAGGCGCTCTTCGCTGAGTGCCAGCTGATGGCGAGTCTGCTCCAGCAAAGACTGCATGGCGCGCCGCAGGCGCTCCTCATACTCATCCAGTCTTTGCTTCTGCTGCATGAGCCGCTGCTGTGGCTTTGCATAGCGCATCCGCAGCTCGCACTCCCGCAAGCGGCTCCGCGCGTCCTTTATCATCCTCTGCATAATGCGCTGTAGCTGAAGTGCATCCTCATCCAGCGCCTGCAGCCATGCAGTGACGTCTGCCACCGCAAGCTCCGCCGCAGCGGACGGCGTGGGTGCCCGCAGATCTGCAACGAAATCTGCAATCGTCGTATCCGTCTCATGTCCGACCGCCGAGATCACCGGCGTATGACAGGAAAAGATCGCGCGGGCAACCGTCTCCTCATTAAATGCCCACAGATCTTCGATCGAACCACCGCCGCGCCCGACGATGATTACATCAACTCCAAGCGCATCCAGGGCAGCCAGTCCTGCCGCCACACTTTCGGCTGCGCCCTCCCCCTGCACCTTCGCCGGGTAAAGGATGATCCGGATACCCGGATTCCTCCGCGTCGCTATGTTGATGATATCGCGGATCGCCGCTCCGGTCGGAGCCGTGACGACTCCGAGCCGCCGGACAAACTTCGGAATGGGCTGCTTGTACTCCGGTGCAAACATCCCCATCTCTTCCAGCTCTTCCTTCAGCTCCAGAAATTTTTCATACAGCTCTCCTGCCCCGTCCTGCCGGATCTTCGTCGCATAGAGCTGATATTTACCGTCGCGCTCATAGACATTCACCGCCCCGTCCACAACGACCTGCTGTCCGTTGGACATTCGAAAAGCCAGTCCCCCTCTGGCACCGGCAAACATGACACAGGCAATCGCGGCCGCGGCATCCTTCAATGTAAAATAGATATGCCCGGAGGTATGATATTTCAGATTGGATATCTCACCCCGGACACTGACCCGGTTCAGAACAAAGTCCTGTGTGAACATATTTCGAATGTAGGTGTTGATCTGCCCGACGGAATATACCTTCTGCATAGAGCTTACGCGAGCTTCGCCAGAATGCCGTTGACAAAGGCCGGTGACTCGTCTCCGCCGAACTTCTTCGCCAGCTCGACCGCCTCATTGATCGCTACCTTTACCGGAACATCTTCGTCGTACTTCATCTCATAGACTGCCAGACGAAGGATCGCCAGCTCTGCCTTTCCCATACGTCCGGTCTTCCATCCCTTTGCCACCTGATTGATGGCCTCGTCGATCTCGGTGATCTTCTCACAGATCCCTTCAAACTTCGCTGCGATGTAGCTGCGCTCCTGATCGGTGCACTCCACATCTTCCAAATAAGCATTCAGCTGGTCCTCAAGCTCACTGCTTGTGTGAAATTCCCCACAGAACACCAGCTTAAAAATATTTTCTCTGATCTCGCTTCTTTTCATTCTGTCTCCCTTACCGACCCTTCTCGCCAGACAGATATCCCCTGCCGTCTCCGGCATGTCCCGCCGGAAGCTTTGCCCACTGTCTGTGGCCATAGCTAACGAAGCACGGCAGTTTTATCTGTATAAACAGAAGGCCGCTGCAATCCATCTGTGGTCCTCCGACCTCATGCCCTGCAGCAGCCTTTCTTCAGGTCTTATTTTGTATTCTCATTGTCCATTGTGACATTTACAATCTTGACATTGACCTCTGCCACATCAAGTCCTGTCATCGTCTCGATCGCCGTCTTGACCTTTTCCTGAATCTGTGTGCAGGTCGACGGCACGCTGTAGCCGTAGCGGATGTTGATCGCAAGTGCGACCCGGACAGTATCCTCATCCATCGTGATCTTGACCCCCTTTGAAAGGCTCTTCATACCGAGCTTCTCAATCAGGTCTCTCGTCACATTTCCGGCCATGGAGGCTACTCCCTCCACCTCAGAGGCTGCCAGACCTGCGATGATAGCAACTACCTCATCTGCGATCCGTACCTCGCCGAATTTTTCTTCTGTCTCTATTTTATGTGTATGAACCTCTGCATTTTCCATAGAAAACCTCCATCTTGTTTAACTGAACATAACCTGTGGATATTATAGCAAAAAATATGTGGTTTGGAAAGTATTTTATAATGCGTTCCGCACGTCATATCCCGTGAAAACAGTCCTTAGCAAATAAATATGTGGTTTGGAAAGTTTTTTTATAGTGCGGACGTTTCGACCAAGCCACAGACACATTCGCTTCGCGAACTATCCGCTGCTTCGCAGCTCCTGTCTGCGGCTAAACGTGCGTTCCGCACGTTCCATCCAGCCAAAACAGACCTTAGCAAATCAAAGCTTCGCCACAGGTGGCAAACCTTTGACCCTCGCGGCAATCGCCAAATATTCAAGCAAGCTTGACTACTTGGCGCGTTGCGCGCGGGAATTCATTTGCACGGTCTGTTTTTTCTGGATGCAATTTCGAAACTGCTAGCGCCCAAACTCTGACAGCACCAGTCCTTCGTTTCGATCCAACACCATGCCTACCGACCAGCTGTTGATGAAGAGGAGCAGCGGGCGGCCCTTGAGGTCGCGGATCTTCTTCATATCCGATGTACCGACAAGGCGGTTCAGATCGATGTCCTCGTTCTCGATCCAGCGGATGTATTCGTATGGCAGCTCCTCTAAGCGGATGTCTACCTTGTATTCATTTTCCAGACGGTACTTCAGTACGTCGAACTGCAGCACGCCGACCACGCCGACGATGATCTCCTCCATACCGGTGTTGTACTCCTGGAAGATCTGGATCGCACCTTCCTGCGCGATCTCGCTGATCCCCTTGATGAACTGCTTGCGCTTCATCGTGTCGAGCTGACGTACCCGCGCGAAATGCTCCGGCGCAAAGGTCGGAATCCCCTCGTAACAGAACTTTTTGCCCGGCATACAGATCGTATCGCCGATCGAGAAGATGCCCGGATCAAAGACGCCGATGATATCACCCGCATAGGCCTCTGAAATCACCTGGCGCTCAGATGCCATCATCTGCTGCGGCTGGGAAAGACGCTGCTTGCGGTCTCCCTGTACATGGTAAACTTCCATACCCGCGTCAAATTTACCGGAGCAGATACGCATGAATGCGATACGGTCGCGGTGTGCCCGGTTCATATTCGCCTGAATCTTGAATACAAACGCAGAGAAATCTTCACTCATCGGATCGATGATGCCGCAGTCTGCCTTTCTCGGAAGCGGCGAAGTCGTCATCTTCAGGAAATGCTTCAGGAAAATCTCGACACCGAAGTTCGTCAGTGCGGAACCGAAGAATACCGGGGAGAGCTCTCCTTTGCTGACCAGCTCCTGATCGAACTCTGCCGACGCACCATCGAGCAGCTCGATCTCATCCATCAGCTGTGCCTTATTCTCCTCACCGATGAACTCCTGCAGCTCCGGCGCATGAATATCAACCTCCGTCGCATGTCCAAGCTTCGTACCCTTCTGCGTATCCGTGAAGGTCGTCACCTTCCCAGTCGCACGGTCGTAAACACCCTTGAAATTCTTTCCGGAACCGATCGGCCAGTTGATCGGGCAGGTCGCGATGCCAAGCTCCTTCTCAATGTCGTCGAGCAATTCGAAGGTGTCGTTCGCGTCACGGTCCATCTTATTGATAAAGGTAAAAATCGGAATATGGCGCATGACACAGACCTTGAACAGCTTGCGTGTCTGTGCCTCTACTCCCTTGGATGCATCGATGACCATCACGGCAGAGTCCGCCGCCATCAGGGTACGGTACGTATCCTCCGAGAAATCCTGATGTCCCGGTGTATCCAGAATATTGATGCAGTAGCCGTCATAATTAAACTGCAGAACGGAAGACGTGACGGAAATACCACGCTCCTTCTCGATCTCCATCCAGTCGGACACCGCATGCCGTGCGGTCGCCTTTCCCTTTACGGAACCGGCCAGATTGATCGCTCCGCCGTACAGCAAAAACTTCTCTGTCAGGGTCGTCTTACCTGCATCCGGGTGTGAAATAATCGCAAAGGTCCGGCGCTTCTCTATCTCTTCTCTTATATTGCTCAACGTTGTTTCTCCTCCTAAAAACGGTATACCACCGCAGTCTATCTCTATTTTATCTCATCCTGCCTATTCTACCAAGGTTGAGAAACACTGTCAACGGCCTTTTTAGCCCTTAACGATCGCAGCTGTCCACGCGCCCCATCTCGCTCATCATCGGATTGCCGTCGAGGCTCTGTGTATTTAACGTCTTTCTGCGGATGCGCTCCTCCTCCGACTGCTTCAGAATATAGTTTTTGATCTCCTTCGCATGCTTAATATGCATCAGCCGCAGGTCCGGATCGGTCACATCGCCGCTGAAGCAGTGGATCGTGCCAAGTCCGAAGAGCCGCTCCATCAGTCCGCTCTCCAGCCGCACATCGACTACCTTATAGAGATAGCAGTCGTTCTCCACCCGTCTTAAAAATCCGGAGTTGATTGTAATGACTTCATCCGTCACTGTATAAGTCGTAAAGGTCCAGGGCAGTCCAAAAAATGTCCAGCGCTTTTTTTCTGTATAAGTCATAGCTTAATATCCTCGCTTTCCTCTGTGTATTCACTTCTTTTTATTATAATCGTATTTTCCTTTTCCGTAAAGCACACAAGACAAAACTTCTGACCAGTTTGGCAGTATTCGAACACAGATAAGCGATCCTAAATTTTTTAAATTTGTTCTTGAAATTTTCATTCGGATAGTATAAGATAGGTGCAATGCAATCCGACCGGTCGCCGGTCGAAGTGACAGCACACAAAAAGGAGGATACTATGAGACATGTAATGAGTCCATTGGATTTATCCGTGGAAGAGCTTGAGCAAATTCTGAATCTTGCGGCTGACATCAAAGCCAATCCGAAAAAATACGCACACGCCTGTGACGGTAAAAAATTAGCGACTTTATTTTATGAACCAAGTACACGTACACGACTCAGTTTCGAAGCAGCAATGTTGAATCTGGGTGGTAGCGTACTTGGTTTTTCTTCGGCCGATTCCAGCTCGGCATCCAAGGGTGAGAGCGTAGCTGACACGATCCGTATCATCTCCAGCTATGCAGACATCTGCGCGATGCGACATCCGAAGGAGGGCGCTCCGTATGTAGCCTCCATGTATTCCAAGATCCCGGTCATCAATGCCGGAGACGGCGGCCACCAGCATCCGACCCAGACCTTAGCTGACCTGATGACGATCCGTTCGGAAAAAGGCCGTCTGGATCACTTCACGATCGGCCTTTGCGGCGACCTGAAGTTCGGCCGTACCGTACACTCCCTGATCAAGGCACTTATCCGCTATCCGGGCATCCGCTTCGTCCTGATCTCGCCGGAGGAGCTCCGACTGCCGGATTACATCCGCGACGATGTCTTAAAGGCAAACAATCAGGACTTCCGGGAAGAGGTACGTCTCGAGGATGCGCTTCCGGATCTGGATCTGCTCTACATGACCCGTGTACAGAAGGAGCGTTTCTTCAATGAAGAGGACTATGTCCGCATGAAGGATTTCTACATTCTGGACAAGGCGAAGCTCGCGCTTGCCAAAGACGATATGCTCGTACTGCATCCGCTCCCGCGTGTCAACGAGATCGCGACGGAGGTAGACGATGATCCGCGCGCAGTTTATTTCAAACAGGCTCAGTACGGTGTCTATGTGCGTATGGCACTGATTCTTACATTACTGGAGGTAGAGGTATGTTAAATGTCGGACGTTTAAATGAGGGTGTCGTGCTCGATCACATCGAGGCCGGAAAAAGTATGTCGATCTACAAATATCTGAAACTCGACAAGATGGACTGCTGCGTGGCGATCATCAAAAATGCACACAGCAACAAGATGGGGAAAAAGGACATTATCAAGGTCGAGTGCCCGATCGACGAGCTGGATCTGAACGTGCTTGGCTTCATTGACCACCGCATCACGGTCAATATCATCCAAAACGGAACGATCGTCGCAAAGAAGGAGCTGAATCTTCCGAAGAAGCTCGTGAATATCATCTCCTGCAAAAACCCGCGCTGTATCACCTCGATCGAGCAGGGACTCGATCAGGTATTCTTCCTTGCCGACAAGGAGCGTGAGATCTACCGCTGCCAGTACTGTGAAGAAAAATATCAGAGCAGCAAGAAGAAAAAATAAATCCGAAAAAGCAGCCGGCCGGGAGGATATCTGAGTCCTCCCGGCCGTTATTTATAAACGCTCTGTCTTTTTTACTTCCGAATCCGCGGCTTTGCTTCACCCTTCCGCTCATATTTCAAAAAGGCATACTCGAGATCGAAATACGTCTGCTCGTCACTGTCTGCCGTGATCTCCCACTCCCCCGTCTCGTCGAGATTCGGGAAAAAGGTGTCGGCCTGATAAGCATGGTCAATCTTCGTCACGTGCGCCACCTTACAATATGGAAGAAACTCCTCATAAATGTGCCCGCCGCCGATGATAAAAATATCTTCATCCTCGTATCCCGCCAGCTCTTCTAAGGCTTCTTCCACCGAATGTACGATGGTAGCTCCCTTTACTTTCATCTCCGGATTCCGCGTCAGGATAATATTTTTGCGGTTCACGAGCGGAAGCCCGTTTGGGAATGTTGCAAGCGTCTTTCGCCCCAGCACGACGACCTTGTGTTCCGTCATCTGACGGAAAAATTTCATATCTGAGGGAATACTCACGAGAAGCTTTCCATTTTCCCCGATCGCCCAGTTCTTATCTGCTGCTACTATGATATTCAAGCTGCTACTTCCTTTCTTACGCGATATCGTCAAAAATCACCGGAATCCGCTCCTTCAGTTCGTTCAGCAGCGCCACTGACACTTCCCGGATCTGCGGATGCGCATCGCTCGCGGTACGGAGCCGGAAATAATTTCTCCACTCACGGTAATTGGCCGTGATCGTGATATTTGTCTTCGTCGAATTCGGCAGTACAGAACGTGCAATCTGTGCCGTCGCGCCAAGCTCAATCATTTTCATGTAGTGCTTCTCTGCATCGAGCATCGCCAGCTCCCACTCATTTAAGATCGCCTCGATCGTCTCCGCCGGCATATCCTGCATTCTCCGGTCCAGCGCGATACCAGGTGCCAGATCGATCACATTGATTTCACTGCCATATTTGTCCTTGGAATAATTGACATAGCGCGTACTCTCCTGTGCAAAGCTGGCAATTCTGTGACGCACCATCTCATGTGATACGCCACGGTCTACGGTAAACATGACAGAAAGTGTACTGTGCTCGATCATCGCTTCATGGTGCGCATTAATGAGCATCCGCACAAATTTCTTTGCACTCTCACCATCCTCAGTAATCTTATCCTCCGACTTGTAGCAGACTCTTCCGATCCGCTCGATCATCTGCAGCTCTTCCTTTCCGCCCTCCGAAATCGGTGTCAGAATCTCATATCCTGCCTTCATAACATTCATGGTTGTTCCTCCTTGTCCTTATTTTTTCATCTATTCTATGATGATGCCAGGGTCAAAAGGTCAAAAAGCCGTTCATGCTTGCATGATAAGGCTTTTGAACTTGGGACCCGCCAAACATGAGAAAGTAGCGATTTACGTAGTAAATCAGCGGATTTCGAATGTTTGTAGAATTGCGGGAGCTGCTTCGCAGCGAAGCAATTCGTAGGCATCAGTTGTGGTCAAATGCGAAGCAATCCGTGTATCATCATGGTGGTAAAAAGCGAAGCAATTCGTAGGCATCAGTTGTGGTAAAAAGCGAAGCAATTCGCAGGCATCAGTTGTGGGCAAAAGGTAAAAATCTCCTAGATTCGTACCGACACGCCCTTTTCCTGCAGATACGTCTTCACTTCCCGGATTTCGAGCTCTTTATAGTGGAAGAGAGAGGCGGCGAGTGCAGCGTCGGCACAGCCGTCAGTCAGTGCTTCGTAAAAGTGTTCCTTTGTGCCGGCGCCGCCGGAAGCGATGACCGGGACGGAAACGTGTCCGGCGATCGTGCGGGTCAGTTCAAGGTCATAGCCTGACTTTGTACCGTCACAGTCCATGCTTGTGAGCAGGATTTCGCCGGCTCCGAGTGCATCGCAGCGTTCGGCCCATTCGACAGCATCAATGCCGGTGTCAATCCGACCGCCGTTGCGGTAGATATTCCAGCCGGAGCCGTCTGCACGGCGTCTGGCGTCGATCGCAACGACAACACACTGGCGCCCGAATTTTTCTGCCGCATCATGGATCAGCGACGGATTCTGGATCGCGGCGGAGTTGATCGAGATCTTGTCTGCGCCCTCGCGCAGGAGTGTACGGAAGTCCTCGACGGTGCGGATACCGCCTCCGACCGTAAATGGGATAAAGACCGTCTCTGCGACGCGGCGTACCATATCGACGACCGTATTCCGAGCATCAGAGGAAGCGGTGATATCGAGGAAGACGAGCTCATCGGCACCTGCCGCGTCATAGGCGGCTGCGATCTCGACCGGATCTCCGGCATCTTGCAGATTGACGAAGTTGACGCCCTTTACGACCCGTCCGTTTTTTACATCCAGACATGGAATGATTCGTTTCGTAAACATCAGAACTCCTCCTTTCGGATGGATAAGAAGTTTTTCAGGATGGCAAGGCCGGTGCTGCTGCTTTTTTCCGGATGGAACTGGCAGCCGAATACGTTGCCCTGCTCGATAGATGCGTGGATGTGCGTGCCATATTCGGTTGTGGCGGTGACGATCACAGGATCATCCGCTTTTAAATAGTAGGAATGCACGAAGTACACATAGGAGTCTTCCGGTATTCCGGCAAATAGGCGTCCATGAGGATTCTCTCCGGGTTCCCTGTGATAGGAGAGAGAATTCCAGCCCATATGCGGAATTTTCAGTCCTTCGGTATCCGGGATACGCAGAATTTTTCCGGAGCAGATGCCGAGTCCCTCGACACCTGGGGTCTCCTCACTTGATGCGAAGAGCAGCTGCAGACCGAGGCAGATACCGAGAAACGGGATATGGGATGCGGAGGCCTTTCGGATGACATCGACGAGCCCGTACTGGTGAAGGCGGTTCATCGCGTCGCCAAAGGAGCCGACACCCGGGAGAATGATATGGTCTGCGGATAAAATTTCAGCCGGATTTCGTGTGATGACAGGCGTCTCACCAAGCTTTTCCAGGGCTTTAGCAACGCTGCGCAGATTTCCGGCATCGTAATCAATGATTGCAAGCATAAGGATATTCCTCCCTTTAGGTTTTAAGTCAAAGCGGATATTCGCAATCCGCTTTGCTACTTGCTTAATTCGGTTAATTAAAGGGAATACCAGTCCGGCATTCCCCTATAATTTACCATATTCTCTATATATGGTCAAAAGTTATTTGTTCAGATTTTTTACAGCGGTCGAGAGCATCAGCTTGATGCGGTTCAGCTGATTGACCTCACTTGCACCCGGATCGTAGTCGATCGCGACGATGTTGGATGACGGATACTGTCTGCGCAGCTCCTTGATAACGCCCTTCCCGACAACGTGGTTCGGCAGGCAGGCAAACGGCTGCGTGCAGACGATGTTGTTTACGCCGGAATGGATCAGTTCGAGCATTTCTCCGGTCAGGAACCAGCCTTCACCGGTCTGATTACCGCAGGAGACGATGTCGGTCGCCATCTTTGCCAGATCCTCAATGTGGGCAGGCGGATCAAAATGTTCACTTTCCGCCAGTGCCTTTGCCGCTGTACCGCGCAGCTTTTCCAGAAATGCGATTCCGAAGTTTGCGATCGTTGCGGAACTCTTTTTCGTACCGAGGTGCTCGGCCTTGAAGTTCTGGTTGTAAAAGCAGTAGAGCAGGAAATCCATCAGGTCAGGCACGACTGCCTGAGCACCTTCGGATTCGAGCAGGTCGACCAGATAATTGTTTGCTGCCGGCAGGAATTTTACGAGGATCTCGCCGACGACGCCGACCTTCGGCTTCTTCTCATCGGTGATCGGAAGCGTATCAAAGTCATGTACGATCTCGCGGCAGAGCTTTTTAAACTCGCGGTAAGTCGGCTTTCCGGATACAAATTTACAGCAGCGCTCCTCCCATTTGCGGTGCAGCTCATTTGCGGAGCCGGGCACCTTCTCATACGGGCGCATCCGGTAGAGACAGCGCATGAAGAGATCACCGAAGACGATGGCGAACATGCCGCGCTTTACCAGATAGTAGCTGATCGAGAAGCCCGGATTAGACTCGAGTCCGCTTAAGTTGATCGAGATGACCGGGATCTGCGCCATGCCGGCCTTTTTCAGCGCTCGGCGGATAAATCCGACGTAGTTTGAGGCACGGCAGCCGCCGCCTGTCTGGGACATTAGAACAGCCGTGTGGTTGAGGTCGTATTTGCCGGAGAGCAGTGCTTCCATGACCTGGCCGACGACCATCAGAGATGGGTAGCAGGCATCATTGTTGACATATTTCAATCCGACATCGACAGACTTTTTATTGTCGTTTGGCAGGACGACCAGATTGTAATCCGATGCGTTGAATGCCGCTTCGAGCATTTTAAAATGAATCGGTGACATCTGCGGGCAGAGAATCGTGTATGTCTTGCGCATTTCTTTTGTAAAGACGACGCGTTCAGTGCTTGCCGGAACGATCTTCCGTTCGTCATGCGTGCGCTCCTTGCGTACCCGGATCGCAGAGATCAGAGAGCGGACACGGATGCGGGCCGCGCCTAAGTTGTTGACCTCGTCGATCTTCAGGCAGGTATAGATTTTGTCGGAGTTCGAGAGGATGTCATTTACCTGGTCGGTTGTAACAGCATCGAGTCCGCAGCCGAACGAGTTCAGCTGGATCAGATCCAGATCCTCGCGTGTCTTTACAAAATTCGCTGCTGCATAGAGACGGCTGTGGTACATCCACTGGTCGAGGACGATCAGCGGACGCTCGACCGGATTCAGGTTCGAGACAGAGTCCTCGGTGAGCACGGCAAGACCATAGGAATTAATCAGCTCCGGGATGCCGTGGTTGATCTCAGCGTCAATATGGTACGGGCGTCCTGCGAGCACGATGCCATGCCGTCCGGTCTCCTTCAGATACTGTAAGGTCTCCTGACCTTTTTCGTACATCGCCAGTCTTGTGTGAGCCAGCTCGTCCCATCCTGCTTTGGTTGCTGCCTCTATTTCGGAAGCCGGGATGTCCGGAAATGCCTTTTTCAGTCCGCTTGTCACTGTATCCAGATTCGTGAAAGCGATAAACGGGTTGTCGAAGCGGACATGTTCGGCGCGCAGGCTCTCGACGTTATTTTTGATATTTTCCGCATAGGAGGTGACGATCGGGCAGTTGTAGTGGTTGCCTGCCTCCGGAAACTCGGTGCGCTCATACGGGATGCACGGGTAGAAAATGTATTTGATGCCTTTTTTTACAAGCCACTCGACGTGTCCGTGTGCGAGCTTTGCCGGATAGCATTCCGATTCACTCGGGATGGATTCGATACCGAGCTCGTAGATTTTCCGGGTAGAAGCCGGGGAGAGTACGACCCGATACTTCAGGTCTGTAAAGAAGCGGAACCAGAACGGATAATTCTCGTACATGTTCAGTACACGCGGGATACCGACGATGCCGCGTGTCGCCTCGTCCTCCGGGAGCGGTTCATAGGAGAAGAGGAGCTTGTTTTTAAATTCAAACAGGTTCGGCACGTGGTCCTTGTTGCGCTCTTTTCCGATGCCGCGTTCACAGCGGTTGCCGCTGATAAACTGACGTCCGCCAGAGAAGCGGTTGATGGTCAGACGGCACTGATTGGTACAGCCCTTGCATTTTGTCATGGTGGTCGTAAAGGTCAGAGCATTGATGCGGTCGATCGAGAGCATTGTTGTCTTATCTCCAGCATGGAAACGCTCCCGCGCTACAAGCGCCGCACCGAAGGCACCCATGATACCGGCGATGTCCGGGCGGATCGCCTCGCAGTTTGCGATGCGTTCAAAGCTGCGCAGGACGGCATCATTGTAAAAGGTACCGCCCTGTACGACGATATGTCGGCCAAGCTGTGTCGCATCGGAGACCTTGATTACCTTATATAATGCATTTTTGATAACGGAATAGGCAAGACCGGCTGAGATATCGGAGACTTCAGCACCTTCCTTTTGCGCCTGCTTTACCTTTGAATTCATAAATACGGTGCAGCGGGTACCGAGATCGATCGGGTGCTTTGCAAAGAGCGCTGCCTTTGCAAAATTCTGAACGGAATAATTCAGTGATTTGGCAAAGGTTTCGATGAAGGAACCGCAGCCGGACGAGCAGGCCTCATTCAGCTGGACGCTGTCGACGGTGCCGTTTTTGATCTTGATGCATTTCATGTCCTGACCGCCGATGTCGAGAATGCAGTCTACCTCCGGATCAAAGAAGGAAGCGGCGTAGTAGTGCGATACGGTCTCGACCTCGCCCTCGTCGAGCATGAGTGCCGATTTGATCAGTGCCTCGCCGTAGCCGGTCGAGCAGGACCATGCAATCGTTGCGGTATCAGGAAGCTTGCTGTAAATATCCTGCACGGCATGGATCGCGGTGCGCAGCGGGCTTCCGTTGTTGTTGCTGTAGAACGAATACAGAAGGGAACCGTCCTCACCGACGAGCGCAGCCTTCGTGGTCGTCGATCCGGCATCAATGCCGAGAAAACAGTTTCCCTTGTACGTGCCAAGCGGTGCCGTCTTTACCTGATTGCGGCTCTGACGCTGCAAGAAGAGGTCATAGTCCTCCTCCGTGCGAAAGAGCGGTTCCATACGGGCCACCTCGAATTCCAGGTGGATCGGCTTTGAAAGACGCTCCTTTAAATCGGAAAGTGTCGTCACCGTCGCCTCTTTTGCATTCAGGGCAGAGCCGATCGCTGCGAACAGGTGCGAGTTTTCCGGGATGAGCGCATGCTCCTCATCGAGCTTTAAGGTGCGGATAAATGCTTCGCGCAGCTCGGAGAGGAAATGCAGCGGACCTCCGAGAAAGGCCACATGACCACGGATCGGTTTACCGCAGGCGAGACCGGAGATTGTCTGGTTGACAACAGCCTGGAAAATAGAGGCAGAAAGATCCTCCTTCGTCGCACCTTCGTTGATCAGCGGCTGGATATCAGATTTTGCGAATACGCCGCAGCGGGCTGCGATGGAGTAGAGCGACTGATAATTCTTCGCATACTCATTTAATCCGGTGGCATCCGTCTGTAAAAGAGAAGCCATCTGGTCGATGAAAGAGCCCGTGCCGCCTGCGCAAATGCCGTTCATACGCTGTTCGACGTTGCCGCCTTCGAAGTAGATGATCTTGGCGTCTTCGCCGCCGAGCTCAATCGCGACATCGGTCTGCGGGAGAAAGTGCTCCAGAGAGGATGCGACGGCGATGACCTCCTGCACAAACGGGATTTCCAGATGATTGGCGAGCGTCAGTCCGCCGGAACCGGTGATGACCGGGGAGACGGAAAGCTCACCGAGCTGCTCTGTTGCTTCTGCGATCAGAGCAGAGAGTGTTTCCTGAATATTTGCATAATGACGCCGGTAATCCGAAAAAAGGAGCTCCTTATCGGGGCTCAGAACGGCGACCTTGACGGTCGTGGAACCAATGTCAATGCCAAGGGTATGTATTGCTGTAGATGACATATAAGTAATAGCAGGGATTCCCTGCGCCTCCTTTTATATACTGTGTTCTGCGACGTTCAGTGCGCAGGCCGCAGACACGTTTGCTTCGCAAACTATCCGCTCACTGCGTGAGCTACAGTCTGTCTTTGCATTTTGCTGCTGCACTGAACTGGTACGTGGGGATTATACGACATTTTTTTTGAAAGATCAAATTACTTGCATTCTGTTTTGTTTCCATATATACTAATAGTTCAGGAATCTGTCCTTTGAAAAAAAGGCTGGAAGCCGGAATTGGAGCGCCGATCAAAGTGATTATGAACAAATTCATGGTAAAATCTGGAACAATGATCGGAAAACTGACGATTTTTTAGCAGAATCTTAAAAGAAAATATTTTTGTTAAAAAAACGTTAAGAACAGACGGGCGGCGGGAGATCAGACAGGCAAAGGCCGGAGCTGAGGAGAAGATGCGGCCGCACGGAGGAGGAGACTATGGCAGAGTATAAAATACTGAAAACAGAAGGGCGTGCAAAACGCGCCGAATTTAAGACCGTACACGGTACGGTGCAGACACCGGTGTTTATGAATGTCGGTACGGTAGCTGCGATCAAAGGCGCAGTGGCAACGACGGATTTAAAGGAGATCGGCACACAGATCGAGCTGTCGAATACCTATCATTTGCATGTACGTCCGGGTGATGAGGTCGTAAAGAAGCTTGGCGGACTGCACCGCTTTATGAACTGGGATCGTCCGATCCTGACGGATTCCGGCGGATTCCAGGTATTTTCCCTTGCGAGTCTTCGGAAAATCAAGGAGGAGGGAGTATACTTCCAGTCTCACATTGACGGACGTAAGATTTTCATGGGACCGGAAGAGAGTATGCAGATTCAGTCCAATCTTGGCTCCACGATCGCGATGGCATTTGATGAGTGTCCGTCAAGCGTGGCGGACCGCACATATGTCCAGCGGTCTGTCGAGCGCACGACACGCTGGCTGGCGCGCTGCAAGACGGAGATGGCACGGCTGAACAGCCTTGAGGATACGGTGAACCCGCATCAGCTGCTGTTCGGAATCAATCAGGGTGCGATTTATCCGGATATCCGTATTGAGCACGCAAAGCAGATCCGGGAGATGGATCTGGATGGCTACGCGGTCGGCGGACTTGCAGTCGGTGAGACACATGAGGAGATGTATCATATTCTGGATGAGGTCGTTCCATATCTTCCGCAGGAGAAGCCGGTATATCTGATGGGCGTTGGCACACCGCTGAATATTCTGGAGGCCGTCGACCGTGGCGTGGATTTCTTTGACTGCGTTTATCCGTCCAGAAACGGCCGTCACGGACATGTCTATACAAAGGACGGCAAGCTGAACCTCTTTAATGCCAAATATGAGCTGGATGACCGTCCGATCGAGGAGGGATGTCAGTGTCCGGCCTGCCGCCATTACAGCAGGGCATATATTCGCCACCTGCTCAAGGCGAAGGAGATGCTCGGTATGCGTCTGTGCGTCCTGCATAATCTTTATTTCTACAATCATCTCATGGAGGACATCCGCGATGCGATCGACGAAGGCCGCTATCAGGAGTTCAAAAAGGAGCGTGTGGACCGGTATACACAAGGAGCGTAGGCAAGCAACCAGAGAAAAGCTCGGAAACGGGCCAGAAATTACAAAAAAAGACTTGCCCAATGAAAACAGATTGTGTATTATAGTAGGGATACGTGCAGAAACAAGGAGGAACTGAAGCATGATGAATCTTTTAACAGAGTCTGCTGCATCGGCAGGCGGTGGTATTGCATTGATGGTGATCTACATCGTGATCATTGGTGCTGCGATGTACTTTTTCGCAATCCGTCCTCAGAAGAAGGAACAGAGGAGAATGACCGCGATGCTTTCTGCCCTTGAGATCGGAGATACCGTTGTAACAACGAGCGGTTTTTATGGTGTGGTGATCGACATCACGGATGAAGACTGTATTGTAGAGTTCGGAAGCAATAAGAACTGCCGAATTCCGATGAAAAAGAGCGCGATCGCCGAGGTGGAGAAGCCGGGCGAGGCATAAATGCACAGGTGGAGAATGCCGGGAGCTGATGAGCCCCGGCGTTTTTCTGTTTGTGAGGAATAAATACAGCCCCTGTCAAATAAATTTTCCAGTGTCTGTTTTTTCACGTTTGCTGCTGTTCAAAACTTTACCACATGAAATTGCTAAAATCAGTTGAAATCTTTCGGAAAATGCTTTATGATAGTGAGAAAGCTTTTGGCAGGCGTGACGGAAATCCGTCCGCGTGGCAGAAACGGTTGGCTGGTGTAGAGATACAGCCCGATCAGAAAGCAGGCTGCAAGGATGCAGTATTCAGAAGAAAATGTGGCAGGCTTCTGGCAGAATCAGAGGGCTGCCATTTTTAATCGAATCAAGCAGCATCTGAATGAACATGTTCTGGTGAATGCTCGGCTGTATGGGATGGCAAAATCAGAAAGACAGAGGCGCCGGCAGAAAGGATGACAGAAGATGAACTATAAAATTGGAGTGATTCCGGGTGACGGAATCGGACCGGAGATTGTAAAGGAAGCGCGCCGCGTGCTGGATACGGCTGCTGAAAAATATGGATTTTCCCTGGAATATACCGAGCTTCTGATGGGCGGTGCGTCCATCGATGTGCACGGAATACCGCTTACGGATGAGACGATCGCGGAGGCAAAGACAAAGGATGCCGTGCTGATGGGCTCCATCGGCGGTGATGCGAAGACTTCTCCGTGGTATCAGCTTCCGCCGGAAAAGCGTCCGGAGGCAGGACTTCTGAAGCTGCGCAAGTCTCTGAACCTGTTTGCAAATCTTCGTCCGGCGTATCTGTATGAGGAACTCAAGGCGGCGTGCCCGCTGCGCGATGAGATCATCGGGGACGGCTTCGATATGCTGATCATGCGTGAGCTGACCGGTGGACTGTATTTCGGAGCGCGCAGAACAGTCGTAGAAAATGGTGTGCGTGAGGCGACGGATACACTCGTTTATAATGAAAATGAAATTCGGCGCATTGCGATAAAGGGATTTGATATTGCGCGGAAGCGCCGCAAAAAAGTGTGCAGTGTTGATAAGGCAAACGTCCTTGATTCCTCAAGATTGTGGAGAAGTGTCGTTGAGGATGTGGCAAAGGATTATCCGGATGTTGAGCTGTCCCATATGCTTGTCGACAACTGCGCCATGCAGCTTGTAAAGAATCCGGCACAGTTTGATGTGATCCTGACCGAGAACATGTTCGGCGATATTCTCTCCGATGAGGCGAGTATGGTGACCGGATCGATCGGAATGCTCTCGTCCGCGTCCTTAAATGAGACGAAGTTCGGACTGTATGAGCCGAGCCACGGATCGGCACCGGACATTGCAGGACAGAACATCGCAAACCCGATCGCGACGATCCTCTCCGCGGCAATGCTGCTGCGCTACTCACTGGATCAGGATGCTGCCGCAGACGCGATTGAGGCAGCGGTAAGAGAGGTATTAAAGGACGGCTACCGCACGGTGGACATCATGTCCGAGGGCTGCACGCAGGTTGGCACCGAGGAGATGGGTGCACGGATCGCAGCGCGGATCCGGTAGTACCGCGTTCATAAACAGGCAGCAAAAGAGGATTGTGAATGTCCGTTTTGCTTTCAGAAATACGATCTGGGGCATTGGCTATAGGTAAAAGGCTGTGGTCAGATACGGAGAGAGGATAGTATTATACAGGAGGAGTACCATATTATGAAAAGTGATGCAGTAAAAAAAGGAATTCAGCAGGCTCCGCACCGGTCATTGTTCAATGCGCTTGGACTGACCGAGGAAGAGATGAAGCGTCCGCTGATCGGTATTGTCAATTCTTATAACGAGATCGTACCGGGCCATATGAATCTGGATAAGATCACAGAGGCTGTCAAGATGGGCGTAGCCATGGCAGGCGGCGTACCACGTGTATTTCCGGCGATTGCGGTTTGTGACGGTATCGCAATGGGACATGTCGGCATGAAGTATTCGCTCGTGACCCGTGATTTGATTGCGGATTCGACGGAGTGTATGGCGATTGCACATCAGTTTGATGCGCTTGTCATGATCCCGAACTGTGACAAAAATGTCCCGGGACTTTTGATGGCAGCGGCACGGCTGAATATTCCTACTATTTTCGTCAGCGGCGGCCCGATGCTGGCAGGCCATGTACACGGAAGAAAGCGCAGCCTTTCCTCTATGTTTGAGGCAGTCGGTGAGCATGCCGCAGGCAAGATGAGCGATGAAGAGGTCGTAGAATACGAGAACAAGGTCTGCCCAACCTGTGGATCCTGCTCCGGTATGTACACAGCAAACAGCATGAACTGCCTGACCGAAGTACTCGGCATGGGCTTGAAGGGCAACGGCACGATCCCGGCTGTTTACTCTGAGCGTATCCGTCTGGCAAAGATGGCCGGTATGCAGATCATGGAGCTTTTGAAGAAAAATATCCGTCCGCGTGACATCATGACAAAGGAAGCATTTATGAACGCACTGACTGTCGACATGGCGCTTGGCTGTTCGACAAACAGTATGCTGCATCTTCCGGCAATCGCACATGAGGCAGGTGTGGAGCTGAATGTGGACATCGCAAATGAGATCAGCGCGCGTACCCCGAATGTATGCCATCTGGCTCCGGCAGGCCCGACCTATATCGAGGATCTTAATGAGGCAGGCGGCGTATACGCAGTCATGAACGAGCTGTCCGAGAAGAATCTGCTGAACCTGGACTGCATGACCGTCACCGGAAAGACCGTTGGCGAAAATATCAGGGGCTGCAAGAACCTGAATCCGGAAGTCATCCGTCCGCTTGATAATCCGTACAGCACGACTGGCGGTCTTGCAATTCTGAAGGGCAATCTGGCACCGGATTCCGGAGTCGTAAAGCGTTCCGCAGTCGTTCCGGAGATGATGGTGCATGAGGGACCGGCAAGAGTATTTGACTGCGAAGAGGATGCGATAGAAGCGATTCTCGGTGGCAAGATCCATCCGGGAGATGTCGTAGTCATCCGCTATGAGGGACCGAAGGGCGGTCCGGGCATGCGTGAGATGCTCAATCCGACTTCAGCGATTGCAGGCATGGGACTTGGCAGCTCGGTGGCACTGATCACAGACGGACGTTTTAGCGGTGCATCCCGCGGTGCTTCGATCGGACATGTATCTCCGGAGGCAGCGGTCGGCGGCCCGATCGCACTCGTCGAGGAAGGTGATATTATCAAGATCAACATTCCGGAGTGCACGTTGAATCTGGATGTCAGCGACGAAGAGCTGGCGAAGCGCAGAAGCAAATGGCAGCCGAGAGAGCCGAAGATCACGACCGGCTATCTGGCACGCTATGCATCGCTTGTCACATCCGGCAACCGTGGAGCGATCCTTGAGGTTCCGGGAAAAGAGAAATAAGAGAAAGGATATACGCCAATGAAACTGACAGGATCAGAAATTGTTATTGAATGTTTGAAAGAACAGGGTGTGGATACCGTCTTCGGATATCCGGGCGGAGCGATTCTGAACATTTATGATGAATTATATAAACACAGCAGTGAAATTCACCATATCCTGACGTCTCATGAGCAGGGTGCTTCCCATGCGGCAGACGGCTATGCACGCGCGACCGGTAAGGTCGGCGTCTGTATGGCGACATCCGGACCGGGTGCGACGAATCTGGTGACCGGTATCGCAACAGCTTATATGGATTCCGTTCCGATCGTTGCGATCACGGCGAACGTATCCGTTCCGCTTCTCGGGCGGGACAGCTTCCAGGAGATCGATATCACCGGTGTCACGATGCCGATCACGAAGCATAATTTTATCGTAAAGGATGTGACGGAGCTGGCAGATACAATCCGCTGGGCGTTCCGCATTGCGAAGGAAGGACGACCGGGTCCGGTGCTGATCGATATCACAAAGGATGTCACAGCAGCATCTGCAGAGTATACACCACAGAAGCCGGAGCCGACCGAGCGCAGCACCGAGTACATTCGTGAGAGCGATCTGGAAGAAGCAGTGAAGCTGATCAAGGAAAGCAGCCGTCCGTTTATCTTTGTAGGCGGCGGTGCAGTCATCTCAGATGCGGATCAGGAGCTCAAGGAGCTGGCAGATAAGCTGCATGCTCCGGTTGCAGATTCTTTGATGGGCAAGGGCGCATATAGCGGAGCGAGTGATCTGTACTGCGGCATGCTCGGCATGCATGGTACAAAGGCAGCGAACCTGGGCGTGACCAGATGTGATCTTCTGATTGTTGTCGGATCCCGGTTCAGTGATCGTGTCGTCGGACAGGCAAGAAGCTTTGCGAAAAATGCAAAGATCATCCAGATCGATGTCGACCCGGCAGAGATTAATAAAAATATTCTGGTGGACTGCAGCATTATCGGTGATGTGCGGGAGGTACTTGGCCGGCTGAATGCACGGCTTCCGGAGATGCGCCATGATGAGTGGGACGATGAGATCCGCGCATTGAAAGCGAACTATCCGTTGAAATATGACCACAGTGTCCTGACCGGCCCGTATGTGGTCGAGGAGATCGACCGTCAGACAAAGGGTGATGCGATCATCGTTACCGAGGTCGGACAGCATCAGATGTGGGCTGCACAGTATTATAAATATCTGAGACCGCACAGCCTGCTGACATCCGGCGGACTTGGCACAATGGGATATGGACTTGGCGCGGCACTTGGCGCAAAAATGGGACGTCCGGAAAAGACCGTCATAAATATCGCAGGCGACGGCTGCTTCCGTATGAATATGAACGAGATCGCAACAGCTGGCAGATACAACATCCCGGTCATCGAGGTAGTTATCAACAACCACGTGCTCGGAATGGTGCGCCAATGGCAGAATCTCTTCTATGGTGAGCGCTACTCCCAGACGGTACTGGAAGACGCAGTAGACTTTGTGAAGCTGGCAGAGGCTATGGGCGTACAGGGCCGTCGCGTTACGACGAAGGAGGAATTCAACGAGGCGCTGCAGTATGCGATCGGCCTCGGAAAGCCGTACCTCATCGACTGCCAGATCGACAGCGACGATAAGGTATTTCCG
>ERZ809224.690-NODE-690-length-29766-cov-11.604658_pt1 | contig 29766 bp, 30 predicted proteins | sample MGYA00520513_ERZ809224 | MGnify/ENA primary metagenome ERZ809224 (study PRJEB31576, sample SAMEA3212658) | Homo sapiens | biome: human-gut; feature: human gut; material: fecal | place: Sweden | collected 2012 ... | reverse complement strand
ATTACTTTCTATTTTTAGTCTATTTATTTAAAAAAGTATAATTTTATTTATTTTTTATAAATAAACATTGAAAAAACGGCTATATATGATATACTTTTAAAAAAGGAGGTTGAAAATATGTCTTTACAAAATGATTTGAACGGATTTCTTGATTCACTTTTAAAAGGAAAAGAACTTTTTCCTCAACAGCTTTTAAAATCTCTCAGTAAATATTTTGGCTATTCCCACTCAATCTTTATGCCTTGTCTTGGCGAATCCATATATAAAGACGTCAACGCCCGATGGTCTTTATCCAACAATTATATCGGACTGAATTTTTCAGCAAAAGATTTGCAAAGGTATAGCCATCTATCAAAATATGATTTTTTTGCGCCGTCAAAACTGCCTGAAAAATTTCGCAATGCTTCATTTATTACTGTTGAAAATCTTATGACTTATGAAAAATATGAAGAAACGCCCTATTATCAGTTTATACGGCAATCCGGATTCTATTATCAGGCTTCACTCATGCTTAAAGGAATCACCGGCCGGACATTGGCCTGTATTGGTCTTTTTCGAGCAAAGGAAGAAGGGCCCTTTACTGATATAGATAAAAGCACTCTGGAACAGTTATCCAGTTATATTTCCCCCCTTTATATTGCTGCAATTAAACAAACAAAATCTGTATCCATGTTTGATATGCTGGATTCCTTTTTTTTCGATTCCCACATAGGAACCCTGCTCACAGACAGTCGGGGCATGATTCTATGGTCAAATGAGTCCGCTCGGAATATTGGCCGAAAATTTGTCCGCAGGGCATCCGATACCTTGCTTGGAAATATCTCTTCTTTCAGTGAAGATACATTGGATATTCAACAGGTGCTTATGGATTTAAGAGAACTCCTCTTCACCGGAAAGGAACATTTCTATTCTCCATTATCTGATGAAAATTATACATTTTGCTGCAAACCGGCTTCATGTACAAACATTATGGGAATTTCTGAAAATCGATATCTTGTTTTTATTGTTAAAAATCGAAAAAATGAAACTCAAACAAATCTTGCATCTCTGCTGACTCGAAGAGAACAACAGATTTTGAATGGTATTCTGGACGGATTAAATAATGACGAAATATCTCATCAATATCACATCAGTTCAAATACGGTTCGGACTCATATTTCAAATATCTACAGAAAACTGGAGGTGAAAAATAAAACTGAAATTTTTATCAAGTTTAAAAAAATTTAAGTCATATTATTTAAACTCAAAAAAATTCCTGGTCTCATCCATTCTTTTGATAAGACCGGGAATTTTTACGCAGATATCCCTATTTACTTAAGTCCACCATTTTTAAAATTTCTTCAGCCAAGAGAGTCATTCCATCGCCCGTTTTTGCACTGACTTCCAAAATCTTTGCCTCCGGATTCAAACGATAAATGTATTTTTTACACAAAGGTATATTGAAATCAAAAGCCGGCAATGTATCCAGCTTCGTTATAACGATCAAATCACACACCGTAAACATAAGCGGATACTTTAACGGCTTGTCATCTCCCTCCGGAACTGATAATAACATTATATTTTTGTGAGATCCTGTATCAAATTCCGCCGGGCAAACCAAATTTCCAATATTTTCAAGAAAAATCAAATCAATTTCTGATATATCTATTCCAGATTTTTCAATAGCTTCTGCGGTCATCCCCGCATCAATATGGCAAAGTCCGCCATTGTGAATCTGTATGCTTTCAATCCCGGTATTTCTTACAATCCTTTCCGCATCCAAATCCGTTTCAATATCCACGTCCATCACCGCAAGCTTTAATTTCCCACTTAAACATCGAATTAATTCGGTCAGCAATGTGGTCTTCCCGCTCCCCGGACTTGACATCACATTCAGCATAACCGTTCCCTGCTCTGTCAGTCTTTTTCTAAGCGCCTCTGCCTCGCAATCATTTTGACGATTTATATTCTCTCTTACCTCTATTGTCCGAATCACAGCCTACCCTTCTTTCCACATAAGATATCGTTCTTCAATCCATCGGGCTAATTTCAAAATGCCTTCACCTGTTTTTGCACTGGTTTTGAAAATCTTTGCCTCCGGATTCTGTATATGAATGGATCTGGCACACCAGTCCAAATCAAAATCGAAATATTCCATCACATCCACTTTATTGATAACTACAGTATCACATACCTGATAAATCAAAGGATATTTTTGAGGCTTATCATCTCCCTCCGGCACGGAAAGGATTGTCATATTACACTGGGCCCCAGTATCATATTCAGCCGGACAAACCAGATTTCCCACATTTTCCAAAAAAATAAGCTGAATCCCTCCGCCCAGTTCCCGAATTCCCCGGCGCGTCATAGAGGCATCCAGATGACACATGCCTCCGGTATGTAATTGAACCGCTTTTACGCCAGATTTTGCTATCTCTATCGCGTCAACATTTCCATCAATATCCGCCTCCAGTACTCCCACAGTATACCTGTTTTTCAACTTTTCAATAAGACTTTTCAGTGTTGTTGTTTTACCGCTCCCCGGACTTGACATCACATTTACAAGGTATATATTTCTTTCTTTAAGCTCTTTTCTCAATTTTTCTGCTTCCTCAAAATTGTTCGCCAATACATCCTCTTTTAGTTCAATTATTTTCACTGTATCCATAAGGTAATTCTCCGTTCCGGCATAAAATTAATATATTCCACCTTCATTACTATATATCTATTGTATTTTTTTATATTTTAAAATCCATCCGATTTTTTTCTTATTTTTGTGGAGTATAATGAACAAATGTCCATTTTTTAATGCTAATATCGATACTGTTTCCGTTTTGCCAGCAAAAATAAAACCGTCACAAACGCAGCCAGCCCATTCGCAACGACAATCGATATCCATATGCCGTCGATGCCCAGAATAATCGGAATGAGCAGAACACCGGATACCTCGAAAACTATGGTCCTCAAAAAAGAGATTAAAGCAGAAATCAGCCCATTATTTAAAGCGGTAAAAAATGATGAACCAAAAATAGCCATTCCTGAAAAAAGGAATGAAAGAGAATAAATCGTAAAGCCTCGAAGCGTCAGTTCAAACAATTCGATATCATAACCCACATACATCGCTGCAAGCGGCCGGGCCAGAAGCTTTGCCCCGACAACCATAGCTACAGAAGTAATCCCGATAATCCACAAACTCCGCTTCAGCAGATTTTTCAGTTCTTCATGATTCCCCGAGCCATAATTATAGCCAATCAGCGGGGCTGTCCCCACAGAATAACCGATGAATATCGCTAAAAATATAAAATTGACATACATCAGCACACCATAGGCCGCCACCCCGTTTTCTCCCGAATATTTAATAAGCTGCATATTAAAGAGTATGCCGACAATGGACATGGATATATTCGACAGCAACTCGGATATGCCGTTTGTACATGTCCTAAGCAGAGCCCTTCCATCAAACTCAGTTCGCGTCAGCCTCAAAGCGCTGGAGTTTTTGCAGCCAAAATAGACTAACGGCACAAGGCCCCCGACACACTGACTCAAGGCTGTTGCCGCCGCCGCGCCCACAAGCCCCAGGGAAAACACGGCAACCAGCAGAGCATCCAGTACCATATTGGTCACTCCCGCCGCAACTGTCACAGCCAGTCCCAACTGGGGTTTTTCCGCCGTAACAAAAAGACTCTGGAATTCATATTGGAGCATGAATGCCGGCAAAGCCGCCAGAATAATACGCCCATAAAGAACGCAATTATCCAGCATTTCGCCTTCAGCGCCTAAAAGCGCCGCCACCGGCCGTATAAAGATAATACCCAAAACAGCAATGACAACACCGCAGCCGATAGACACATATATTAAAAGTGAAAATATGTGTTTTGCCTTCTCGTTATCGCCCTCTCCCATTGTTTTTGAAATCAGCGCGCTTCCCCCGGTGCCGAACATAAAACCAAAAGCGCCCAGAACCATAAGAAACGGCATAATAAAATTCACTGCGGCGAAGGGCGTTTTGCCCACGAAATTCGAAACGAAAAAGCCATCGACCACACTGTAAACAGAGGTAAAAATCATCATGACAATCGAAGGCAGTGTAAACCTCAGCAATTTTTTGTAATTAAAATGTTCCGATAATTGAATATTCACAAATATAACTCCTTTATTTTATCTTTTCGAATCTACATTCGAAACCGGAAAGTTTTTGGCGCCAACCGGTACACCATAATACATGCAATGATACTATAAAGCACACAAAATACAATCATTAAAAGGCCAAAAATAAACGTGGGCACCCGTAACTGCATCATAAAATAACAGATCAGATAGGTGACCGTCGTAACCAGCCTGTAAGTTCCGCTTCTCAACTCGGTACCCACATTGTAAGGCTGAAGCAGATAATAAATCGTAAGATAATGCACCGAGAAAAAAACGCTCATACATAAAATTGAAACAAAAATCACCGCATAGTTCAGCGGCTGCTCCGTCCCGCCGGATACATATAAAATCGCTGATAAGCCAACACCGATAATTACCGCCGGAACCGCATTTATTTTTATGATCTCCCGCAGCCGAATCTGAAATAATTTCAAAATAAAAGCCGGCTGCTTAAAAAAAGAGTAATTCAGCAAACTATGGTCGCAATTCATAAACAGGGCGTTTGTAAAGCCGCTCCCCCGGTTAATCATGTACATAATGAACATAAAATAGGGAAGACAATTCATGATCAGCCGGTTGGCGACAACCTGCTTTTCCGGAAAATAATACAGGCCGGCTGCTGCGGCTGCCAGCAAAATAATACAAACGCCGGAAATACGCTTTGTTGATTTCCAGAGAATCTTCTGATGGCGTTTAATAAACAGTTCATTCAGATATTCAAAGCCCTTTCTACGGCTTGTTATGGTTGTATCCGATGAAATCGCCTTCTCACTGGCCTTTTTTGCGGCCTCTGTCACTGTATTTACCGGATTCATCGTATCTGCAAGTAATTCCCTATGGATTTCTTTATAATCATTAAAACTCCCAATCTTTCGGATGCCAATCAGCCCGGCCGGAATAAACAGTATAAAAAGAACCGTCAATACCCTTTCCGGCAGCATAAGCCCCAGAAGCGGAAGACCATAAGCCCCTGCTAAAAGAAGACCCGCTCCTGCCCACAGATATTTGCTGAGCCGGTTTTCATTATAGGCAAATCCACGAACTTCATAATCCCATAAAGACGAAGCGGCAATCGCCAGCTTCAATCCCGCGATTGAAAACGGAAGCGACAGGCACATTATCGTCGAAAGCCCGGCCATCTGCCCAAAAATCATGGTAAAGGGCAGGAATCCGATAATTACCTTTAAAATACCATAACCGTAATTCACCAGCGTATATTCCTTCGCATCCATGCGCAGCAGCATAATGGCATAATACTTATCCTTTGTCGGATTAAACAGATTTGTATTCATAAAGGCGCCGATGATTGTGAGAAAAAACAAAATGTGCAAAAACAGTTGGGTCTTCGGCACATCCGTATACAGCAACCCGATTCCAAAAATAAGAATCAGCAAATATAAAAATTTTCCTAAAAAAATAGTCGCAATTTCCCAGAGAGCTGCAATAACATTGGCAAAAACCTTTAATCCATGCACCTGATACAGCCTGTCCGGCAATAATTCTTTTACCAGCGGAATCTGTTTCAGCGCATATAAAATACTGTTCACCCGATATGTATTTTTAAGAGAAAAGGATATCCGAAATGTTTTATTCATTATCTTCCTCCCTCAAAGCTTCAATTATTCTTTCCTTAAATTCACGGCTGTCCAGATTCGATTTATCAATAACTTCCAGTTTCCCATGGCTTAACAAAACAATTTCATCACATAAATCCAGGGCCAAATCCATCAGATGGGTTGAAAATATAGTAATCCGCCCCTTCTTCAGCGAACGCAAAAGCTGCTTCATCTCTTCCGCCGCAATGACATCCAGCGATGTGAGCGGTTCATCCATCAGAAGAATATTCGGCCTGGCAATAATATTAATCAGCATCTGCATTTTATTCTTCATGCCGTGGGAATAATCCTTCAAAAGCCTGTCTCTGTCCTCTTCCTCAATCCGAACATCATCAAAATATTCATCGATACTTTTTGGTTCATCAACAAAAGCCCCGTTAATATCCAAAAAGAACTTAAGAAATTCCCTCCCGGTCAAAAATCCCGGCACAGTCGGCGTTGACAGCACATAGCCCACATCTTCTGCCCGGATATCCCGTTTCACACCGTCCTCTTCCATGTAAAAAGAGCCTGTATCCATCTTAATATCCCGATTAATGCAGTTGAAAAGCGTCGTCTTTCCTGCGCCATTTCTTCCCAAAAGGCCATAAATCTTACCTTCCTCAAAGGTAAAATGAATGTCCCGCAAAACCTCTTTCTTTTCAAAATGCTTCGATAAATGTTCGATTATAAATTTCATCAGCCTCTCCTTTCCTCTTCCAATACCGGTGGCAGATATATAGCCGATATTATAGCCCGACTTCATACTAAAGTCAAGCAATGCAGGTCAAGGAGCGACATCATGTAAAAAATGATGTTGCATTTTTTTCGGTTTTATATTAAAATATGGTTTAAGAAAGAAATGGGTTTCTGACCATCCGGCTTCGGTCTAAGATGGGTTGCTCGTTTCTTTTTTTATATTCTGAATATCATATAAATACATCTTATTATCAGAGGCATGCCGGATAATTAAAACAGCCTGATAATTATTATAGCGAACAGTATTTCCTGCCTCGTCCTTTACAGGCAATGCAAACCTTGTATTATATCGATACCATCCTTTCTCAGCTCTTTTTTTATGTCTTGAATTAAAATCTTCATTCCACCGTTTTTTCTCTGCAATCGCCACCAATTCAGGAATTCCCTGTATTATATTGGCTTTCGCCTTTGCAAGAGCCCCCTTTAGTTTTCGTGTATAAGTTGAACCAGCAAACTCATCTGAAAAATCTCTGCCAATTTGTATAATATCACCAGTATCTTTAATCTTTAACTTATGCCCTGCATAACAGGCTAAATATGCTTCGACTTCCCCCCATGGAATTGAGCGTTTACCACAAAAAATAACATCCTCAAAAGTAACTATTTTTTTACCATTTTTATCTTTAACTATCTTTACCAACTTTGTTCCCCATTTCCCCACACAAAAAAGCCTCCTCGAAAAAGCCATTTAAGGTTTTAAGGAGAAGGCTTTTAACTTTAAACATTATAATTTACCCATTCGGGCATCCCGCATGTCAGATGCTCCGCATGGGCACGCTTCGTCAAGCTCCGCGCGATAAGATATATCTTATGCTTCATATCCTTCCGGATTACTTTTCTGCCACCGCCAGGAATCTTCACACATTTTATCCAAATCACGGACAGCTTCCCATCCAAGTTCTTTCTTTGCCAAAGACGGGTCAGCATAACAGGTGGCAATATCCCCGGGACGTCTCGGCTTGATGGTATATGGAATCGGCTTGCCAACAGCTTTTTCGAAACCTTTGACAATATCAAGAACACTGTAGCCAATTCCTGTTCCAAGATTATAAATCAAAACGCCATCTGAAATCTGAGCCATCTTTTCAATCGCTTTCACATGCCCAATAGCCAGGTCAACCACATGGATATAGTCTCTCACACCCGTGCCGTCCGGCGTATCATAATCGTTGCCAAATACCCCCAGAGATTCCAGTTTACCGACAGCCACCTGGGTAATATACGGCACAAGATTATTCGGAATACCCTTTGGATTTTCACCAATGCGTCCGCTCTCATGGGCGCCGATTGGATTAAAGTAACGAAGCAGGATAACCTTCCACTCCGAATCCGCTGTATGCAAATCGGTAAGAATCTGTTCCAGCATGGATTTTGTCCAACCATAAGGATTCGTACATGTTCCCTTTGGGCATTCTTCTGTAATCGGAACAAAGGCCGGGGTTCCATAAACCGTTGCTGAGGAACTAAATACAATATTTTTCACGCCATGGCTTCGCATGACATCACAAAGCACCAAAGTCCCCGTTATATTATTGTGGTAATATTCCAACGGCTTCGCAACAGACTCGCCAACCGCTTTTAAACCGGCAAAGTGGATAACCGAATCAATCTGCTCTTCATCAAATACTTTTGTCAGACCCTCTTTGTCCAAAATATCCACTTCATAAAACTTTAAAGATTTTCCGGTAATCTCCTGTACCCGGTCCAAAGCTTCTTTGCAGGAATTACATAAATTATCAACAACAACAACGTCATATCCTGCATTCAAAAGTTCAACACAGGTATGACTTCCGATATATCCGGCGCCGCCGGTAACCAATATTGCCATGTTCTTTCTTCCTTTCATTTGTTATTCACACTGTTCACAGTATATCATGTCAACTTGCATCTCTAACTGTTCACAGTATATCATACTTTTCAGTTTCCTGAAATACTAATAATATGTCTGTCTATGTACTCAATAGTCTCTTTTTGCCTTTGAAATGATATCCAGCAGTGATATTTCCAATAAATCAGATAACAGCAGCAGCGAGCCCATCGAAGGCTTACACACTTTCGTCTCCCAAAGATGAATCGTGTTCGTACTCACGCCCAGTTTTTCTGCCAGTTCCTGCTGAGTCATATTATGTCTGACCCGGTATTCCCGAAGAGCATATCCCAATTGGGTCATCTTGTGTTCATCTGTTTTCATAAGTCATTCTCCTCATTTAAAGATATGACCCGATTATATCACGAACAATCTTCAAAATTTGTCGAAGCCTGACGATAAAATAAAATTTTATTTTTTCTCCATTATGTATAAAATTGGCGGACAATTTTTTCTATTGACAATTTCTGTCCGCAAAATTTCACCCCAGTCGGATGGCATTTCTTCCATAAATTTCTCTACGGCCGCCTTTTCCTCCAAACCTCCCGGATGTCCGTAATAAACGAGAATAAGCCCCAGGCCTCCCGGATTTAAAAGCCCTGTCAACGCCTTTAATGCTTCAACGGTGGATTCCTTTCGGGTCACAATCTGCTTATCCCCTCCCGGAAGGTAACCCAAATTCATTGTAAACGCCTGAATTTTTTCATTTATCCGCCGACCGGCTTCACTGTGAGAACAGCAGAACAACTCGGCCCGCTCTCCATATCCGGCCCGGGTTAAACGCTCCTTCGTTTTTAAAACGGCTTCCTCCTGTATATCAAATCCATACACCTTTCCTTCCGGGCCGACCAGTTCGCAAAGCTTCAGCGTATCCCATCCATTTCCCACGGTTCCATCGACCGCCCGGTCTCCCGGCTTTATTTTTTCGCCCAGCATCCGGTGAACCCGGTCTACCATCTGCATATGTTTTCCCCCTTTGGAAAATAAATTTCTTATTAAAATCAAATCGATTCCGGAATAAATTTTATCCTAAAATGTGAAACCAGACAAGTCATCCCACATAATATAAATCAAAAGTAAATATTAAAAAAATATGGAGGCAAATAATGAGTGATTTAGCTGCTACCGGTTGCGGTAACAATGATTGTGGTTGTGGATGTGGAAATAACATTGGATTTTTCAACGGAGGCGACAGCTGCTCTCTGATTTGGCTGATTCTTATTTTAAGCTGCTTCGGCAACGGCGGCTGCGGTAACAACGGCGGCTGCGGTGGATTCACTAACGGCTCCAGCTGTGACTGGCTTCTTCTGATTATTCTCCTGTCCTGCTTTACAGGCAACGGCAACGGCGGCTGTGGCTGCTGCTAATTTCTGACAACAAAAGACGGGACGCCTTCGGGCGTCCCCCATTTCCGAATACCATGCCGCCAAAAATGCGGCGTCCTATTCCATTCTATGAGATTTGAGGTGAAACCGTGTCCAATGAGACGACATATATTCCTTTAACTGAGCTGGACCGCCAGTCCTTTCAGGGTACATCCCAGATGCTCAAAGCTGCCGTGACATATATGGACCCTTCCTCCGGGAAAATGTTGGCCATGCTTGCCCGGATGCTGGAACTAAAGCAAACCATCAGCCTGTTCAATCAGGAACAGATTTCCATCTGTTCTGTCCCAACGGATGGGCACCGGCCCGGAATTGAAGAAATTCTCAAGGATATCCGCAAATACTGTGCTCCCGCGGAAGCCGAACAGATTGACCAGTTTCTGAACATCTTAAACGCTGTCCGGCTTTATAATCAGTACAGTGAGCTGACAAAAAACACAGACTTTTCCAATATGATGAATCAGATGAATCAAATGAAAAATATGAATATTACTCCGGAACAAATCCAGATGATTCAAACTCTGATGCGCGCCCAGGCTGTCACTTCCGAAAAGGAAAAAGACTAGAAAATAAAGTACAGAAGGTAAAAGGGATGACGCCCGTCTGCGCCATCCCCCGCTTTTTTACATAAGCTTTTACATAAGCATTTTAAACAACATTGCCATCTGCTCTTCATCCACCTGGTCTTCTTCATCCCACATGGTAACGATGCCGTTTTCATAATCTGCCACATCCCCCGGGAATATCCGTCTCGGGAAAAGCTCCCTTGGCAATCTCAACGTTGCATTATCCGTCTCACAGACAATGATATCTTCCATAACTTCGCCAACTACAATTTTCATTGATTTTACCTCCGCAACAATTCCAGCAAATATGTATCTCTCAAATATACTGCATCCGCTCAAAATAGCGAATCAATACATCCGCACAATTTTCTATACCCCATTCTGATGTATCGAGTATAATGTGATAATTGCTCACATCACCCCATGTCCTTCCCGTATGCTGATAGTAATATTTCTCCCGTTCTGCATCGGTTTCTTCGATACGCTTCACAGCTTCCTCATAGGAAAGGGAATCCCGCTCCATCACCCGGTGAATCCGGTCTTCCTTATCAGCGCACACATAAATGTTAAAAACGTTGGACTGGTCTTTTAAAATTTCTGACGCGCACCGCCCAAGAATAATGCATGGCTGTTCGGCCAATCCGCGAATCGCCTCGGCCTCCGTCTCAAAAGCATTCTCACGAATTTCCTGCTCAACATCTACTTTGTCATAAACCGGAAGTTCCAGTCTCTCTGATAATTCCTTCGCAATGGTGCTTGCGCCCGTGCCGTATCTGCGGCTCATGGTTATAACTAATCCCATATACGTGTGCCCCCTTCGATGTAAATCATATTTATACAGGTTCTATCATAAGTCACTTGATGATATTTGTCAAATTTTCAAAGGCTGTTTTTACTGATTTTTTAAGAATATTTCCCATATTTTCAACATACAATTTATGGAAAAATTTTTTGAGGTTTTCTATGAAGCACAAACCCAAATACATAACTATTGTTAAAATAGGCATGCTTTTTGTCGCCGCATACCTCTTTGGTCATTTCAGCGCTGTAACTGTAGACCATTTCAAGCCGGAAGCTGCCGAGGTTTCCGCAGACGGCAACTGGGGGCTGAGCTTTCAGCAGGAAGGTGAACCGCCGGTAGCCAATGCCTCCGCCGAAGATTTGGCAAAGTATGACGCTTACTATGCCGAAATGACGGATGAAAAAGTTCTTTATCTGACCTTTGACGCCGGCTATGAAAACGGAAATATGCCGGCCATTCTGGATGCTCTGAAAAAGCATCAGGCTCCCGCCGCCTTTTTTGTTGTCGGAAATTTTATTGAAAGCGAGCCCGACTTAATTCAGCGCATGGCGGCGGAAGGCCATACGGTAGGAAACCACACCTACAGCCACCCGGATATGTCAAAAATTTCCACAGTGGAAACCTTCACCCAGGAGCTTGAAGGGGTGGAAAAACTTTATGAGAAAATCACCGGTCAGGCCATGACCAAATATTACCGGCCGCCTCAGGGCAAATACAGTGAAATGAACCTTCAAATGGCAAAGGAACTGGGCTATAAAACCTTTTTCTGGAGTCTGGCCTATGTGGACTGGTATGTTGACGACCAGCCGTCCAAAGAAGAAGCCTTCGAAAAGCTTCTTGGGCGTATTCATCCCGGCGCCATCGTTCTGCTCCACAGCACCTCTTCCACCAATGCAGAAATTCTCGATGAACTTCTGGGCAAATGGGAAGAAATGGGCTACACCTTTAAAAGTCTGAATGACCTGGTCGGCCAGCCGCAGGCCTGAACCCTTTATATTGCCTAAGCAACGATACAAAAAAATCCCTTTCCCGCCCATCACATCATGGGTAAGAAAGGGATTACATATTTATATATATGATTCTAATCTAAATTATTCTCACTGACAATTCCATAATAAGCTCTGGATGTTCCCAGATATACAAGGATATAGAATGCAGCGAATATAAAGAAACAGCCAAGGGTAATCATAATCAGCAGCCGGGTATTCATCAGGCCAAAGATCATCAGAAGTTTTGAAATCAAAGGGAAAGCAAATCCCATATGAATCCCCGACATAATCAGCGGCGCAAAGAAAACAGTCAGCACCTGAGAATTGATGCTCTTACGAATCTCCTGCTTTGTCATACCCACTTTCTGAAGAATTTCAAACCGGGACTGGTCCTCATAGCCCTCGATAATCTGTTTATAGTACATAATCAGTACCGCACCGCAGATAAATACCAGTCCTAAAACCAATCCAAGGGCAAAGAATCCGCTGTTGAGGACAAGAAAATCATCCTTCTCCAGGGCCCTGCAGGTAAAAGATAGATGAAGTTCAGCGACTTCCTCTTCGGTCATCCCAAACTTGTCCATCATGGTCTGCTTCGATATCTGTTCATTCATCAGTTTATAAATCGCCGCCTGCTGCTCCTCATCACAGGCCAGATCAAAGCCATAATAATCATGAATATAAGCGTTGGCCGTTTCCCCGCTCTGAATCAGCACATCATTAATCCGGTCCCGGACAGCATTCACATCCTGCACAAAGATATAAAGTGACGGAAAAATCTGCATCGCATCAATTTCATTAGATAAAAAGCCTTCCTCGGCCTTCCTTGTCCGGAAAGTTCCGATGTCATCCAGAGTAATCTCATCGTATTTAAAGTCCTTTTTCGTCGCATAAATTAAAGCCTCTCCTTCCGCAAGTGTCTCGGAGGCTCCCATTGTCTGATTATAATCCTCCAGAGGTATAATAAACAACTGCCATATATTTGAATAATCCTTGATTTTACTATCATCAAAATATACGGTATCAGCCTCCATCACACCCGCCACATCCAAATACCGGTAATGCACCGTATTTTCCTTTTCCAGCTGAAAAGTATCCAATGTGTCGTCAAAAACCCGCTGCGCATAATCCATATAATCCGAACAGTCTGCATTGACATTCAGAATCAGATTCCGCGGATAACGCTGCCGCACCATACTTTCTCCGCCGATGTACAGGCAGGAGGTGGAAGAAACCATAACCAGCACCATGGTCGAAAGAATACATATGGAAGCCAGACCGGCGCCGTTGCGCTTCATCCGATAGACCATAGATGATAAGGATATAAAATGATTGGTCTTATAATAGTAACTTTTATTCTTCTGAAGAAGACGGCAAAGGGTAACCGAGCCCGCAATAAACAGCAGATAAGTCGCCAGGATTACCATCACCACCGCCACAAAAAACATAAGCATGGCCGTTATCGGGTCCTCAATCGTTATGGCAAGATAATATGCGCCGCCCAAAAGAAGGATGCCGGCCAGGGCCAGAATCCAGTTGGCCTTCGGCGGTTTTTCACCCTCGGCCTCACTTCGCATCAATTCCACCGGTTTTGACATATAAACCTGCCGGAGACTGTTCAAAAGGATTAACAGGAAAATAGGCCCAAACCAGTGCAGTGTCGTAAACAAAGCATTTTTATCGATGGTGAAACCAAAACCGGCCGTGTCGTTCATAATCCGCGATACGAAAAGCTCCGCAGCCTTTGAAAAAAGCAGGCCGCAGCCGAGGCCCAGAACAATGGATATCACTGCAATTATGAGGCTTTCCCAAATAATTATTCTGGAAATATTTCCCTTGCCCATACCAAGGATGTTATATAAACCAAATTCCTTTTTCCGCCGGCGAATCAAAAAAGAATTTGTGTAAAATAAGAGAATGGTTGCAAAAATACCGATAACAAAAGTTCCCATCTGAAGAAATCCCTGAACCGTATTGCCTCCCCGCAGAGAACCCACTGCATCACTCTTTGCAAGAAAAGTGACAATATAAAACATCATCACCATGCCAATTCCCGTCAAAATATAGGGAAAATAGGTCTTCTTATTTTTTGCAATGCCCGTCAACGCCAGCTTTGGATAAAATCCCAGTCTCATCGCCGCTCACCACCTGTCATCAAAATTGTCAGGGTATCCGAAATCTTCTGATATAATTCTTCGCTGGAACTGTTCCCGCGATAAATCTGATGGAAAACTTCACCGTCTTTAATGAATAATACCCGGCTCGCATGACTGGCCGCTTTTACCGAATGGGTAACCATCAAAATTGTCTGGCCCTCTTCATGGATTTTACCGAATAACTCCAGCAATTCATCCGTTGATTTTGAATCCAGGGCCCCCGTCGGCTCATCGGCCAGAATCAGTTTCGGGTGGGTAATCAACGCCCGGGCCACCGCCGCTCTCTGCTTCTGCCCTCCGGATACTTCATAGGGATATTTGCCCATTAACCCTTCGATTCCAAGCTTCTGCACAATCGGCGTCAATTTTGCCCGCATTTCCCCGTAATGTTTCCCGGCCAGAACAAGCGGAAGCATAATATTATCCTTCAAAGTAAATGTATCCAGCAGATTAAAATCCTGAAAAACAAACCCCAGATTATCCCGCCGGAACTCGGCAATCTTTGACTCACGGATTTTTGAAAGCTCATTGCCGTCCAGGCAGACGCTGCCGGAGGTTGGCCGGTCCAATGCGGCCAGGATATTTAAAAGGGTCGTCTTTCCTGAGCCGGATTCTCCCATAATTGCCACATACTCTCCTTTTTCCACACTAAAGGTCACATCTGAAAGGGCCTGAACCTTATTGGCTCCAAACCGGGTTGTATAAATTTTTTTGATATTACTAACTTCCAAAATTGCCATTTGGATTTCCTCCTTCTTATCTTTTACGAGTATATTGTAGCAAAACAGGGAAATGCACTGCCATCGCTTTGGCTTACATTTCCCCAATCCAACCTTACATTTTTGAAATATTTCTACTCAACTTTCATCATCCGATGATACAAATCAATGCGGACCTCCGTCCCCACATCCACCTGAGATGTCACCGAGATTGTATGATTCAGGCGGCCGCAGATTCTCCGGCAAAGATAAAGCCCGATACCGCTGGCCTTCTTATCGCTGCGCCCGTTATAACCGGTAAACCCTTTTTCAAAGATTCTCGGCAAATCCTCCGATGCGATTCCGATGCCCGTATCCCGGATACACAATGTCTGCGGGGCTTCCAGCGAGATGGAAATCTCCCCGGAGCGGGTATATTTTAAGGCATTGGACAGCACCTGCTCAATGACAAACAAAAGCCATTTTTCATCCGTCAGCACCTCGCAGGAAAGGGGCTCATACACCAGCCGGATTTTTTTGCGGATAAACTGGGAGGCATACTTCCGCACAGCCTGGCGCACAATGCTGTCCAAATCATACCGCCTGAGAAGATAATCTGTTGAGCCGGAATCCAGCCGCAGATAAGTCAGCACCATTTCCACATACTGCTCAATCCGCTGCAGCTCTTCCAAAAGCTCCCGGCTGCTCTCATTGTCCTGCCCCTGCAGTTGAAGACGCATGGCCGAAATCGGCGTTTTAATCTGATGGGCCCATATGGTGTAATATTCAAACATATCCGTGTACTGATGGCTCATTTGACTCACAATCGTCTGCTTATCATCATAAAGAGAATGTATAACTTCCTGATAATCCGCTTCAATCAGGCCGTCCGTTTCAGGAAAATGTCTGTCCGTTACCTTTATCTCCTCAATCAGCGACCGAAGCTCCATATGTTTTCTGCAAAACCGGGCATAATCCCGCCCGCAGAAAATCACCGCAACAAACAGGCCGAGAGCCGTTCCATAAAACACCGAAATCACCGGGAGTTTCCACATGGCAAATATTATTCCAAAAATCAATGCAAATATAAAATACATTCCAACCGCTTTTTTATGAAGTTTTATGTACTCAAATACCATTCTGTCCTCAGCCCCTTTAACCTATTAAATAGCCCATACCTTTTTTCGTTACAATAAATTCGGAAAGCCCCACCTGCTCAAGCTTCTTGCGGAGTCTCGCAATGTTTACCGTCAGGGCATTTTCATCCACAAAACTGTCCGTTTCCCAAAGCCGCTCCATCAATGTATCCCGGCTGACGACTTTCCCCTTATTTTCCATCAGGGTCCGCAGTATCCGATAATCATTTTTCGTCAGCTCAATGCGCTCTCCATTATAGGTCAGGCTGGCATCCGAGGTGTTCAGCAGGGCGCCCCGATGCTGCAAAATCGTCATCTGGCCCCCGAAATCATAGGTCCGCCGCAATATTGCCTGAATCTTTGCCGTAAGCACATTTAAATCAAAAGGTTTGGCGATAAAATCATCGCCGCCCATATTCATAGCCATAACAATATTCATATTATCCGATGCCGAGGAAACAAAAATAATCGGCACTTTTGAAAATTTCCGAATCTCTGTACACCAGTAATAACCATTATAAAAAGGCAGGGAAATATCCAAAAGGACCAGCTGCGGATTAAACTCAGAAAATTCACTCATCACATCCCGGAAATTTTCCACACAGCGGGCTTCCAAATCCCACATTTCTATCTGCTTTTTCATGGCCGATGCAATTCCCATGTCATCTTCTACAATTAATATGCGATACATTTCTTTTCCTCCCGTTCCATCCTCTGTCAAATATATTTTTCCGTTCCCTACTCTGCCGGTAAATCCATCAGCTCCGCAGTTTGACCTTGGCTTTGATGGCCTTTTTATAAATGGACATAATATCCTGCAAAACTTCCGGGTGGGAAAAATCCTTCTGATAAATAATATTCGTTTCCCGGAGCATACTCATATTCTCAATGGGGAGCAGCGTCAGCTTTTTCTTGCGCGCCTCGTCCATACAGGTGCTTTTCGGCAATACGGACACGCCGAGGTTTTTTCGAATCAAATCCTTGATGGTCGCAATATTATCCACCTCCAGAATAATATTAAAATCATCGATGGACTCATTGATACTCTCCAGGCTGGCCGCAAACAAGTTGACGGTTCCCGACTCGGGCAGGCGCATGATCATCTTCTGGTTTTTCAGTCCGCTGATGGTGACCATCGGTTTTTTTGAAATCGGGTTCTCATTTGCCACCGCGCAGACCAGATAATCTGTATCCAAAAGGAGGGAACTCATCGAATTATTATTCGGACGCCCCTCGGCAATCACCAAATCAAGCTCATAACTTTCCAGCATAGTATAAAGATTCTTTATAGTATCAGTGATAATCGTAATAATAACATTTGGATTATCATTGCCGTATTTTGCCAGAACCTCCACGATGATATTACTCTCCGCCGTGTGGGTAATCCCGATGCGGAGCCGTGTCAAATGCCGCCCTTCATCAAACAGCGCCACCCGCATCCTCTCCTGGGCCGACACCATCATTTTGGCATATTTTACCACCGTTTTCCCCGATTCTGTCAGCTCTAAACGTCCTTTCCCCCGTATAAAAAGCGTCACGCCAAGCTCCTTTTCAAGCTGGCTGATATGGTGGCTGACCGCCGGCTGTGTCAGAGACAATACCTCCGCAGCTTTTGTAATATTTTTCAATTCCGCCACTGCCAATAATGAAAACACCTTTGCATCTATCATAGCTACATCCCTTAATTATAAATTATCTTTATAGTTTAAAAAAATAATATAATTTTATTTTTTGTAAAAAAAGTATATCATACAAGGCATGGTATTTTCAAGGAGGAACATAACAATGTTAAATCAAATTTATTATCACGCAGCCAGTACATCGGCTGTCACAACGGTGATTATTCCCATCGCCCTGATGCTTTTTCTGGGATTCTGTATGACGCGGATTACAAAGCAGCTTCGGCTTCCGAATGTCACTGCCTATATTCTCACCGGGATTCTTATCGGACCCTATTGCCTGAATCTCATTCCCCAAAACTTTATTCAGGGAAGCGATTTTCTGGCAGACATTGCTCTGGCCTTTATCGCCTTCAGCGTCGGCGAATTTTTCAAACTGTCCACACTAAAAAAGAATGGTTTAAAATCTGCCGTCATTACACTTTTTGAAGCGCTGATGGCCTCGCTGACCGTTTTTATTATGACTTACTTTATTCTTCATTTAAATATGGCGTTCTCCATCGTCCTTGCCGCGCTGGCCTCGGCCACAGCGCCGGCCTCAACCATTATGACTATCCGTCAGACCGGGGCCCACGGTGACTTTGTCGACACGCTTCTGCAGGTTGTCGCCATGGACGATGTGGTTGGACTGGTAGCCTACAGCGTTGCTATCTCAGTTGCCGTCAGCAGCCTGTCCGGCGCATCCTCCGGAAATATTTTTGAAACCATGCTGCTGCCAATCCTCACCAATCTTTTTGCACTGGTACTTGGCGGTTCCTTCGCTTTTTTGATGAAAATGCTGATTTCAACCAAACGTTCCACGGATAACCGGCTGATTATCTCTGTCAGTATTTTATTCCTTTTCTGCGGCATATGCGCCGTTTTAGATGTATCGCCCCTCCTTGGCTGCATGGCTATGGGCATGGTCTATATTAATATTACTGAAGATGATAAATTATTTAAACAGCTCAATTATTTTAACCCGCCGATTCTTCTTCTGTTTTTTGTCCGCTCAGGGGTCAGCTTTAATCTGGGAATTCTGACAGGCAGCGGAAGCCTTGTCGGAAATGTCTCCGTGCTGACTGTCGGTATACTTTATTTTATTACCCGTATTATCGGCAAGTATACCGGGGCTTTTCTCGGCTGCCTTATCACCGGGAAATCGGCAGAGGTCCGCAATTATCTTGGGCTGGCCCTGATTCCCCAGGCCGGCGTTGCCATCGGTCTGGCTTCCCTCTGCGTCCGCTCCCTCGGAAACGACGTTGGCGTCAGCCTCCAGACAATTATTCTGGCCTCCAGCGTCCTCTATGAACTCATTGGACCGGGCTGTGCCAAACTGGCCCTCTACCTGTCCCACTCCTACTCGGATGTTCTGGAAAATCTGACGGAAGTCTCCGAAACCACGGATTCGGGCACGCCAAAAACTCAGGTTGAAATATTAATCGAACGCCTGCAGCAGATTCAGGAAGAGCTGCCATCCCGCCTTATGATGGAAAATGACGCAGAACAGGCCTTTACCCAGGCCGCCGAAGAACAATATGAAAACTATGGTACTTACAGTACATACAGCAAAGGCCATTTCTTGAATTTAAAATAATAAAGGAGGTATTTTACCTATGGATTTAACATCCTATATCGACCCGCTTGCTAAACTTCTCGGTCCCTGGACCGCCAATCTGAATATTTATTCTATCTTTTTCCGTTTGGCTCTGGCCTTCATATGCGCCACCATTATCGGCTGCGAACGGGCCCATAAACGCCATTCCGCCGGACTTCGGACATTTATTATCGTTTACACGGCTTCAGCCTCGGCGATGATGCTCGACAGCTATTGTCATGTTGTCAGCGGAACAGCGCTTCCCATCATCTCCGCAGCGTCGATTATCGGCATTGCCATTATCAGTGAAAATTCCTTCTGGTACAGCTCAAGGAATCAGATTAAAGGGCTGACTACCGGCTTTGCCCTCTGGTCCGGCGGCTTTATCGGCCTGTCCATTGGCGGTGGGTTTTACACAGCCGCTCTGCTGAGTTTTGCCGCCATAATGTTATGTCTCTCCGTCCTGCCGGCCACGGAACATTATCTTAAAGATAAATCCAATCACTTTGAGGTTCATCTGGAGTTAAAAAGCAAAAGTAATCTGCAGGACTTCATAACGACCATCCGCCGCCTTGGTATGACCATCGATGATATTGAAAGCAATCCGGCCTATATCAACTCCGGCCTGAGTGTCTATTCCGTATCCTTTACGATTACAAAGGAAGAATTAAAAAAATATAAGAAGCACCATGAGATTATCGAGGCCCTCTCCACACTGGAGTATGTCTCCCACATTGAGGAAATGATGTAAGCAGCGCAAAAAAACGTCCGGCGATTTGCTTGTCCGCCCTCAGGCAGACATTTCAAATTTCCGAACGTTTTTTTATTATTTTCTGAATGACTTTCCCCGGCACCAGGTCTGAACAACCCTATAATCCTTATCCAGAACAGCCAAATCCGCATCGTATCCGGCACAGATTTTTCCTTTCCGGTCATCAACGCCCAGACACCGCGCCGGATTTAAGGTACAGGCATTAATTGCCGTATCCACGGGAACACCGGCTTCCTCTATGAGAATACGCAGTCCCTGATTCATCTGCAGGGTGCTTCCGGCAATGGTATCCGTTCCTTTTAATCGGGCCAGACCATCCTCGCCGATTTCGATGTCATGGCCGCCGAGCTGATAATTGCCCCCCGGCGGACAATGTTTGGCCCGCAGAGAATCGGTAATTAAAATACCCCGCTCCCGGCCTTTGGACTGGAAAAACAGATTTAAGGCTCCGACATGGGAATGATGCCCGTCGCCGATAATCTCGCCGTAAATATCCCGGATGCGTAAGGCCGCGCCGACAAGTCCCGGATTCCGATGATGCAGCGGCGTCATGCCGTTATAAACATGAGTCATGGATGTGGCGCCGTTGGCCACCGCCATCAAAGCCTCCTCATAAGTTGCTGAAGAATGGCCCATGCTGACAACCACACCGTGTTCCGCACAATATCGAATCAACTCAAAATCTTCATCGTGTTCCGGGCTTATGGTCATATATTTTATCCAGCCCTTTGCCGCATCCTGATACATTTTAAACTGTTCTACAGAAGGCTTCGCAATCGCTTCCGGCGGCTGCGCTCCCTTATAGGCCATATCCAGATACGGCCCCTCAAAATGTATACCAAGGATTTCAGCGCCTTGGTAGCCTTCTTCAATAACAGCGGCCACATTTGCCACAGCCTTTGTGAGAACATCCGGCATCTGTGTCACCGTTGTCGGCAAAACAGAGGTGACGCCCTCTTCCGGAATCCTTTCCATCCAGTTCCTCAGCCCGGACGGTTCACCATCATTTGTATCAAAGCCATAGGAACCGTGGGTATGAATATCGATAAAGCCCGGAAGAATCGCCCTCTCACCATAATCTTCCTCCGCCGGCTTCTCACCGTAAGCATAGATTCTCTGAATTTTATCTTCTGAAATCTCTATCTGAGCCGGCATAAACTGTCCGCCAATCCAGACTTTTTTGCTCTGAATAATCATTATAATCCCTCGTTTTCCATGTCTGCGCCTTCCCAGAGGCGGTGCCCATCCAGACAGATATCGCCCCGAACTGCCCAGATTTTCAAATTTCTAAACTTCAATTTTATACAGCCGGCTGTCCCCGCAAGACTGTCAAAACCCTTCGGCCACTGAATCGCTTTCCAGCCGTCTCCCATGTCAGATACCCGGCTCTCCTCAAAGGTAAAGCCCGGAACCGGCGCCTCCGTCCACACGCGGTGCACCTGGGCTTCCAGATAAACCGGCCGGCTCTTATCCATACCTTCCACCAGAACTTCCAGCGATTCTCCCTCAAATTTCATCCTGCAGGTTGTCACCAAACTGTCTTCTTCTTCACGTTTCGGCTCTAAAGCGGCAAACCGGTCCGCTCTCCACAGCGCCCTCGCCAGCGATGTTTCACGGAAATTCGTATGCTGCCCGTTGCCGCCCATATAATAGAGCCAAAGCTCTCCCTTCGGGCCAAACACCGGCTGGGATGCATAGATACAACCGCAGTCAAAATCTCCCGCAGGATACCGGCCCCGGCCTCTCGGAATCAAAGACTGTCCCGGCGCTGCGAAATCGAAATGTTCCGGCTCCGCTGCCCAGGTCAGCTCACAATCCACCATATCAAAATCTCTGTCTGTCCGATCTCCCTCGTGAATGATGGAAGCCAAACCCAGATAAAGATTATTCCAGAAAAATACGGGCATCGAATAGACCTGTGCTTCGAATCCCCGCCCCCGAAGAGTCTCCTTCGGCTCACTCCAATGAATAAAATCATCACTGCGGCTCAGCGTTGTCATTCGAATACCGTCTTTCCATATGCGGGACAAAAGCATATAACAGCCCTCTTTTTCATCCCAGAAAGGCAGATTGTGACTATCTGCCGGCGGATTATGTTCCGGCCATGGAATCAGCTCCGACCAATCCAGTCCGTCCGGCGAAAAGGCCACAGCCATATGAGCTCCATGTCCCGGAATATCCACCTTTGTTACCATTTTGTATTTTTTATCAGGAGAGGAGCTATGCTCATCGAGCATAACTCCAGTCCCATGAGCAAATAGGAAGAGAATGTTATTTGCTTTGCTGCCACGCCATTCCACCCGGTTAAGGGATGGTTTCTCCCAATGAATGCCGTCCTTGCTCTCTGCATAGGCCAGGGATGTTACCCTGTCCAGTCTTGGGAGATAATCTCTGGAGGACCGTTCTTCAACGGTCGTCCCTTCTGTATCCAGATCATCCGTAAATAACGTGTAATAACAGCGGAAAATCTCTTTGTCTTTATCATAAATTACATTGGGATAGCCATTGTCAATCCGTATCTCCCAGGGCTTATCCTGCACCATCAAAGGATTATTTTCCACATCCTTCTCCGGCGGCGTTACCTGTATCGACACATTTTCCATGGCCTGGGGATTTAAAACCCTTCGGTCAAGCATTAAATATTTTGACAAAAAGACCACCCCCATTTCCTAGCAATATGTCTTAATTGCTTCGTCAATCATAACGGCGCATTTTTTAACCTGCGCCATATCTTCAGGAATCAGCTCCGGCAGCGGTTTACGGACACTGCCGATATCCAGCCCTTCACGAATTCTAAGAATTTCTTTCATTACCGCATAAAGATTTCCATGACATTCACACATGGCATAGATAATCGCATCCGCCGCATACTGAATCTTCTGCGCTTCCCCAACCTTTCCGGCGCCCACAAGTTCTTCAATCTTTAAATAAAGTTCCGGCATAACGGCGTAAGTTCCGCCGATTCCGCCGTCAGCTCCCATAGCCAGGCCGGAAACAAGCTGTTCATCCGGGCCATTAAAGACAACAAAGCCTTCGCCGCCCTCCATCTTGAACAACTGGATATCCTGAACAGGCATGGAGCTGTTCTTCACAGCGGCTACCTGCGGATTTTTACGCATTTCCTTAAATAAAGGCATCGTCAGCGCCACTCCCGCCAACTGAGGGATGTTATAAATAACGAAGTCCGTATTCGGCGCCGCGGAAGAAATATCATTCCAATACCGGGCAATGGCATGTTCCGGCAAATGGAAGTAAATCGGCGGAATAGCCGCAATGGCGTCAACGCCAAGACTCTCGGCATGGGCAGCCAGCTCCATACTGTCTGCCGTATTATTGCAGGCCACATGGGCAATAACCGTCAGCTTCCCTTCGGCGGCCTTCATCACATGTTCCAAAACCAGTTTGCGTTCCGCCACACTCTGATAAATACATTCGCCGGAAGAACCTCCGACATAAACGCCCTTAACACCCTTTTTAATCATATACTTTGTAAGCGCTTCCACCCGTTCCGGGCTGACAGCTCCCTGATTATCATAACACGCGTAAAATGCAGGAATGATTCCCTGATACTTTGAAATATTTTTCATAATTCTCGCTTTCCTTTCAATCCCGTCTACTATTTCATCTGTACTTTTACTACTGCCTTCTCCACCCGTTCCGGGCCGTCCACGGCAATTTTGACTTTGTGGGCGTCCTCAGGAAGCACGATAAGCACTTTTCCCGGCGCCATATAAAGCCGGTTTTCCACCGGGCCGTCACAGTCCACCGAATCCGTTGCCTTATCGACAGCCGTCACCGTCATCTTTTCCATGTCCGTCACGCCTATCCACTCCTGCCCGGATAATACCAGATGGATATCCGCATAAAATTCATGGGCTTCGAAAGCAGCCGCTTTCTCCGCCATCGTTTCATAGCCGAAACGATTGATAAACACATTCTCGCCGTCCACATCATTTCTTCCGGCCCGAAGCTCCGTCAGGGCATGACTTTTTAAAAAGTCAATGGCCGTATCCAAATGAGGCGCCATACCGCGATAATGTTCTAAATTGTTCATATCAGTATAAATCATTCGCTGTCTCCACTTTCTTCTCCATCATATAAATGACAGGCTACCATATGCCCTTCTTTTCCGTGATACCGAAGTGCAGGGTCCTGCTCCTTACAAATATCCATGCAATGCGGACAACGATTGCGGAAAGCACAGCCGCTCGGTTTATGAATCGGACTTGGAACTTCACCTTCCAGAATCTGACGCTGTTTTCTGTTATGTATATCCGCCACAGGAATTGCCGAGAGCAATGCCTTTGTATACGGATGCAGCGGTTCTTCATAAAGAGCCCGGGAATCTGCAACTTCCACAATCTTCCCAAGATACATTACCATAATACGGTCAGACATGTACTGAACAACCGAGAGGTCATGGGCAATGAAAAGATAGGTCAGATTCAGTTCCTTCTGAATTTCTTTCATCAGATTCAATACCTGGGCCTGAATGGATACATCCAGGGCAGACACCGGTTCATCACAGATTAATACCTCCGGCATAACCTCCAATGCTCTGGCGATACAAAGCCGCTGTCGCTGTCCGCCGGAGAATTCATGAGGATAACGCAGCAGATAATCCGGCTGGATATTTACCATCTTTAACACGCGCTGCATCATCTTTTCCCGTTCTTCCTGGGAAGTGATGCCATGGGTCTTTAACGGCTCTTCAAAGGAAGAATAGATTTTTTTCTGAGGATTTAATGCCGAATAAGGGTCCTGGAATACCATCTGAACTTTTTTACGGAATTCAAACATTTCCTCTTTATTAAACTTCGTAATATCTTTATATTCCCCGTCATAATTAAACAACACCTGTCCGCCGGTCGGCTTTTCAAGCATCATTACCGTCTTGCCAAAAGTTGACTTTCCGCAGCCCGACTCGCCAACGATTCCAAGAGTTTCGCCTTTATAGACATCAAGGCTGACATCATCCACCGCTTTTACGTGTCCGACAACTTTTTTCATAAATCCCTTTGTAATCGGAAACCAGGTCTGCAAATTCCGGATTTTAAAGATAATTTCTTTATTTTCTGTCATATCAGTCCACCTCCGGATAAGAATCAAATTTCAGGCAGCGTACCCGGTGTCCCGGGGAAATTTCAAACATCGGTATGGTTTTCTCCCGGCATCTCTCCGTACACTCGGAACAGCGGTCTGCAAATTCACAGCCGCCCTTTAAATCCGCCGGATTCGGCGTAGCCCCCGGAATGGTCTCCAGTTTCTGTCCGTCAGCCAGGCCAAGAACAGGCACGCTTCGAAGCAGCGCCCGGGTATACGGATGGCTTGTACGGTCAAAGAGGTCTTCCAGGCTGCCGAATTCAACCACACGGCCCATATACATAACACAGACTTCATCAGCCATCTCGGCAACCAGTCCCATGTTATGGGTAATCAAAATGATGGACTTGCCTTCTTTTAACTGAAGCTCTTTTAAAAGGTCCATAATCTGAGCCTGAATCGTTACATCGAGAGCCGTCGTCGGCTCATCACAGATAATCAGTTCCGGGTTGCAGATCATAGCGATGGCAATGACCACCCTCTGTTTCATACCGCCGGAAAACTGATGCGGATAACAGTCAATACGTTCTTCCGGATCCGGAATACCGAGTTTTCGGAACATCTCAAGAACCTTTTGACGCGCTTCATCTTTTTTCATTCCTTTATTATGCTGAAGAAGTCCCTCAGCCACCTGGTCTCCGACTTTATAGACCGGATTCAGGCTGGACATCGGGTCCTGGAATACCATGGACATATCCGGGCCGCGCAGCGCCCGCATTTCCGGGCCGTTGGCCTCCTTAATACTCTCCAGATGATATTCCGTAATTTCTCCGTTACGAAGTGCATTATACTGGATATTGTCCGCTTTGACAATAGCATTCCTGCCGGTAAAGCGCATAATGGAATTCATGGTAACACTCTTTCCGCAGCCGGATTCACCAACAACAGCCAGCGTTTTTCCGCGGCGCACTTTAAAAGAAACATCTTTAACAATTTTAATTTCTTTTCTGTCAGAAATAAAGCTTGTGTTTAATTTTTCAACATTTAAAATATATTCTTTATTATCCATGAGGCCCTCCTTACTGCTGTTTTGCATCCAGCACATCCCGCAGCCCATCGCCGAAGAAATTAATTGCCAGAACAAAAAGACTGATAGCAAGACCCGGGAACACCCAAATCCACCACTGATTGGTTACAACGGATACGGATTTTGCCGCATTTAAAATATTTCCCCAGGTTGGCGTGCTGTCGGCAACGCCAAGGCCGATAAAGGAAAGGGCTGCTTCCTGCAGAATGAAAAAGGCGACGTTTGTTGTTGTGGAAACGATTACCGGGCTCATTACATTCGGAAGAATCTGCTTAAACATAATATTACTTTTCTTCATACCAAAGGCTTCGCATACTTTAACATAGGTCTCATTTTTCAGACTCATAAATTCGTTGCGGACCATACGGAAAGTCGTCATCCAGCCAGTGAATACAAAGATAAACAACAGGTTGCCAAGGCCCCGTTTATTAACGATGGCCACAAGCATCATAACAAGCACCAACTGCGGAAAAGCCTGGAAAATTTCGGAAATACGAATAAGAACCATATCCACTTTTCCGCCGAAATATCCGGCAAGCGCCCCCAGAATCGCACCGATCACCGAACTCATCACCGCACAAAAAGCGCCGATAAGAATTGAATAACAGCCTCCGACAAGCACACGGGCAAATAAGTCACGGCCAATGGTGTCTGTTCCGAAAAGATGTCCGCTTCCCGGCGCCTGCTTCATATCTGCCAGTACCGGTGTGCCGTAATCCACTCCGAGGATCATGCCGATAATACATGCAATCGTAATAACCGCAATAATAACCAGGCCGAGTACAGCCAGCTTATTATTCATAAATTTTCGCACATTTCGTTTAAATAAAGAGGAAGATGCGCTTTTATTCGAATCTTTAATACTCGTTGTTTCACCCATAAATTCTTCCTCCTTCTTTATTCGCCAAGGCGTACACGCGGATCCAGCAATGCGTTGAATACGTCAACCATGAAAGAACAGATTAACATGGTAGCCGCGATAATTAATGTCGTAACAAGCACCACCGGATAATCGCCGGATACAATCGCATTTGTCATCGTTAAACCGATTCCCGGATAAGAGAACACTGTTTCAATAACAACGGAACCGCCGATCAGGGCCGGGATACGGAATACGAGAATAACCAAAACCGGTTTCATGGCATTTCTGAATCCATGTTTCAAATAGACCTTCCACTCCGGAATACCTTTGGAACGTGCCGTTTTAATATAATCGCTGTTCAATACATCCAGCATGGTATTTCGCGCATAACGCATCAAAACGGCAACCATACCGATAGTCAGCGTGAGCACCGGAAGGAAAAGATGGAAAAAGGCATCCGCAAAAGCGCTTGTCGCATCCGGACTGACACGATTGCTCGCCGGGAACCATCCAAGTTTAATCGAAAAAATCTGAATCAATATAATACCAACAAGGAACTGAGGAACAGCCTGTCCCAAAACGGCCAGAACACGGCCAACATAATCGATGATACCATTCTGGCGTACTGCAGAAATAATACCGATACCAATGCCGATAATGGTTGAGAAAAGCAGGGAATACCCGGCCAGCTCAAAGGTATATGGAAGTCTTACTGCGATCACTGAAGCAATGGAAGAACCGTCGAAGGAATATCCAAGGTCACCATGCAAAATATTTCCAAGCCAGCGGAAATACTGTACAATTAACGGGTCATTCAATCCAAGAGACTCTCTCAGCGCTTCAACATTTTCTTTGTTTGAAGAAAGCATCTCCGGGCTGACCATAAAGTTAATCGGGTCAATACCTGTCAGCTGCAGACCATAATATACAATAAAACTGATAACCAAAAGCATCGGAATCATCATGAGCAGCTTTTTAATGATGAATTTTAACATTCTATCACCCCATTCTTAAAGCAACATCAAACAAGGATTCCAAACCTCCCATAAGCAAGGGGAGACTTTCGAAATCATCTCTCCCGTCTCCCCCTTTCATCAATGAATCATTGTTTGATTTTTAAATTATTGTCTTACTGAGCCATTTCCCAGTTAGCGAAATCCAAATCACACATGTACAGCGGATTGCAGAATGTTACACCTTCCGGAACAATAACTTTATCACTTGTGAATACATATGTACCAACAGTGAATACAGGAACTTTATAAACAACTTCCTGTTCTTTATCCTGAAGCGCTTTCAGAGCTTCATTTCTTGCTGCGGAATCTGTCGCTTTGAACAGGTTGTTCACCAGTTCATCAAATTCGTCGCCGCCGCCGAATACATTTGCAAACAAAGCATCGGTACTCTGATATTCTGTATACCATTCATCGATGGAGAACGCGCTCTTTCCTTTGAAGCCGATATCGTAATTACGAGTTGTAAACAAATCGGTTGTACCATCGTTGGACAATGTTGCTTCAACTGTAAGACCTGCCTGCTCAAGATAATGTACAACTGTCTGAATCAGGTCGATGGATGTCTGATCATTATTATAATAGCAGATTTTCAAAGTACGGCTCATATCATATCCGGCAGCCTGAAGGTCTGCTTTTGCTTTTTCAGCATCGAAGGTATACTCGAAACCATTGTAAGCTTCATTGCTGTTTGGAACACCGCTGTTCAGAACAGAAGCTGTTGGATAAAGAGTAGCCAATGTCGCGCGGTCAATTGCTTCGATTAAAGCTTTACGAACTTCAAGGCTCTGCATTGCTTCGTTTTCATTGCCGTCAACGCCCTTCATGTTAAACAGGAAGTATTTGTAGAATAATACGTCTACTTCATGTTCTGTGTAGTTTGGCATTCCTTCAAGCGCTTCTACGAGGTCCGCTGCATTGCCAAATACATAATCTGCCTGTCCGGCCTGAGCTGCTGTAATATAATCCTGTACGAAATAGCAGATAATAGACTGAATCTTTGGCGCTGTTCCTTCGTAGTTTTCATTAATTTTTAATGTGAAATAGTTGCCCACATTCAGTTCATTCAGCGTATACATGCCGGAACAAACCGGGTTTGTCCAAAACGCATCGGCTTCCAATGTCAGCGGGTCAGCGTTTTCAAGACAATGTTTTGGTAAGATTGCAAACTGGGCAAGTACATCCTTCATGGAAGCATACGGCTCTGACAATGTCATAGTGAGCGTACTGCCGTCGATAGCCATGTTGTCAATCTTCTTAAATGCAGATGTGTAAATGGAGTTGCATGTTGCAGCTTTTAAAGCTGTTTCAATGGACCACTGAACATCTTCTGCTGTGAGGGCTTCGCCGTCGGACCATTTCAAACCATCTTTCATGGTAATGGTGTATACGAGGCCATCTTCGCTGATTTCTACAGATTCTGCCAAATCCGGCTGCGGATTTGTCAAATTACTGTCTGCAATAAGCAGGGCACGGAACATCAGATTTGTTGCCATGATACGGTTATACCATGGTGTTGGAATCTTATCATCTGTTGTGGAGCCATCACCTGTCGTTACAGACAATTTCAAAGTTCCGCCGTCAACACCAGCTGCTTCTGCTGCAGTCTCTGCTGTTGTTGCGTCGGATTTTGCTGCCGTTGTCTCTTTCTTC
>ERZ809224.680-NODE-680-length-29999-cov-14.844176_pt1 | contig 29999 bp, 37 predicted proteins | sample MGYA00520513_ERZ809224 | MGnify/ENA primary metagenome ERZ809224 (study PRJEB31576, sample SAMEA3212658) | Homo sapiens | biome: human-gut; feature: human gut; material: fecal | place: Sweden | collected 2012 ... | reverse complement strand
GTGATTTTAAGGGACAGTCCCTAGAATTCCCCCTCACACAAATTCCAATTTATATAAGGAGATTTTATGAGAAATTTTATTGCTGGAATTTTTATTGGTGCTGGTGCTATTCTTCCCGGAATAAGTAGTGGTGTACTTTTATGCTCCTTTCGGGCTTTATGAAAAACTAGTAAATTCTATTTTGAATTTTTTTAAAGATATAAAAAAGAATTTTACATTTCTATTTCCAATTTGTTTAGGAGTTTTTGTTGGTGTTTTTATGTTTGGAAATATTCTAAAAGTTCTTTTTACTAAATACTATATGCCAACTTCTTTTGCTTTTATTGGTTTAATATTAGGTAGTATACCTTTAGTTGTAAAACAAGCTAATGTAAAAAAAGTAACTTTTTTGCATATTCTTTGCATGCTTGTTACTTTTTCTTTTAGTTTATATTTGGTTGCTCTTGAAAATAATATTACAAACAGTTTAAATATTAATTGTAACTCTTATCTAATTCTTGCAGGTGTAATTACTTCTGCTGGTATTATTATTCCTGGTGTTAGCAAAACTGTGATTTTAATGCTCCTTGGAATTTACGAGATTTATATTTCTGCAATAGCCAGTTTAAATTTATCTATTTTGATACCTATCGGTATTGGTTTTGTAATTGGAGGAATTATATTCTTATTTTTAATAAATTTTTTATTTAAAATAGCAAAGTCATATACATACTTTGCTATAATTGGTTTTGTTTTAGGTTCTGTTTTTGTAATTTATCCTGGTTTTAGTTTTAATACACAAGGAATTATTTCAATTGTTTTGTTAATAGTTTCTTTTATTGCAGGTATTAAATTATCTAATTTAAACAGATGAATATATTATTCAAATTTGTCTACTACCTCTATCCTATTTCCTCTTAAAAATTCTGGTGTAGGCATTCTTTTTGCATTTTCGCCTTGTATTTCTAGAACTTTTAATATACCCTCTTTTGCCATTATATATATTGCTTCCTTTTTATCTATATATAGCACTGTTCCTGGGTCTATTTCTAAAAATCTATATTCATATTCTTTAAATTCAGGATATTTATTTATAAATTCATCTATTGATAATTTATCTACTTTCCAAAACTTAATTTTCTTTTGGTTTAATACTGCATATGCTCCCATTATTGGGTTTAATCCTCTTACTAAGTTTTTTATTTCTTCTGCTGTTTTACTCTCCCAATCTATTTTGGCTTGTGATTTTTCAAGCATTGGAGCAAGTGTAAATTCTTTTGGTTGTTTTATTCTTGGAGCAGTTTTATTTTCTATTTTTTCTAATGTTTCTACTAAAAGTTCTGCTCCTATTTTTGATAATCTATCCCATAATTCTCCTGATGTTTCGTCTTTATCTATTGGAGTTTTTGTTTGTAAAATAATATCTCCTGAATCCATTCCTTCGTCTAAATACATTGTTGTAACACCAGTTTCTTTGTCTCCATTTAAAATTGCCCATTGTATTGGTGCTGAACCTCTATATTGTGGAAGTAATGATGGATGAACATTTACACATCCATATTTAGGGATTTCCAATATTTCTTTTGGTATTATTTTTCCATATGCTACAACACAAATAACGTCTGGATTTATATCTTTTAATATATCTACTATTTCTTTATTTCCTCTTAACTTTTCTGGTTGATATACTTTTATATTTTTTTCTACTGCATATTCTTTTACTTCGCATGGAATTAATTTCATTCCTCTTCCTTTAGGTTTATCTGGAACTGTAACTACTGCCGGAATTTCATGCTTAGCATTATATATTGCTTCTAGCGAATCTCTTGCAAAATCTGGGGTCCCCATGAATACTATTTTCATGTTTTTCCTCCTTTAATCTTTTTGTTCTGGTGTTAGTATTTCTAATGTGCCTGGTATTATTTTATCTATAAATAATTCTCCATTTAGGTGATCTGTTTCATGTAATATTGCTTGTGCAAATAAGTCTTTTGCTTTTATTTCAAACTTCTCACCTTTTTCATTTAAAGCTCTTACTACAACTTCTTTTGGTCTTACTATTTTTGCAAATTTATTTGGAAAACTTAAGCATCCCTCTTCTACTGTTTGTTCTCCTTTTGTTTTTATAATTTCTGGATTTATAAAAACATAAGGTTCTACATTTTCTTCATATAAATCTATTATAAATATTCTTTTTAAAATTCCAACTTGCACTGCAGCTAAGCCAACACCTTGGTATTTGTGTAAAGTCTCTATCATATCTTTTATTAGTTCATGTGTTTTTTCATCAATTACTTCAACTTCTCTTGACTTTTTTCTTAGTATTTCGTCTCCTTCTTCTCTTATTATTCTTATTGCCATATAAATTGCCCCCCTAATTCATATTGTTTGGATTAACGTCCACAACAACTCTTGTATTTTTAAACTTCAAATTATAATATTTTTCTAATACTGAATTTAATAGATTTATTATATTATTATTTAGCTTACACTTAATAATTATTCTCCATCTATATTTATTTTTTATTTTGCTAATTGGTGCTACAACTGGTCTATATACTTCTATTTTTGTTTTATATTTTATATTTTCTTTATTTATTAATTCATATATTTTTTTAGAAGCTTTTTCTACTTCTTGCTCTGAAGCAGAGCTTATTCCAATCATTATTATATCGCAAAATGGCGGATATTTCAACTGTCTTCTTAGTGCTATTTCTGTTTCATAAAACATATCATAGTTTTGTTCTTTTGCATATTTTATGCAGAAATTATCTGGATTATATGTTTGTATTATTACTTGTCCATCATTTGATTCTCTTCCTGCTCTTCCGTGCTACTTGTGTAAGTAAATCGAATGTTCTTTCATTTGCTCTATAATCTTCTATGTTTAAACTTCCATCTGCAGCAATTACTCCAACTAAATTTACATTTGGAAAATGATGTCCTTTTACTACCATTTGTGTACCTATTAAAATATCTATATTGTCATTTTTAAATTTGTTTAAAATTGTTTCGTGAGAATTCTTTTTTGTAACAGTGTCTACATCCATTCTAATTGTTGTAGCTTGTGGGAAAAGTTTTTTTATTTCATTTTCTAGTTTTTCTGTTCCTGTTCCAAAGAATTTTATATTTTTACTTTTACAGCTTGGGCATGTTGTTACATTGTTTATTTCGTAGCCACAATAATGGCATTTTAATGTGTTTGTGTGTTCATGGTATGTTAAACTTATATTACATCTTTTACATTTTAATGTGTATCCGCAATCTCTACACATAACAAATGTAGAGTATCCTCTTCTATTTAAAAATAGAATTATTTGTTTTTTATTTTTTAAATTTTCTTCTATTTTTTCATATAATCTATTACTTATTATTGACCTATTTCCATTTGCTAATTCTTCTCTTAAATCTACAATTTCTACATTTGGTAAATTAGAATTGTTTGCTCTTTTAGTAAGTTTTATTAATTCTATCTCTCCATTTTGTGCTCTTGTAAATGTTCCTATATCTGGTGTTGCACTACCGCAATACTAATGGTATGTCGTTTTTCTTCGCTAAATATTTAGCTATATCTTGTGCTTTATATCTAGGTGCCATGTCAGATTTATATGAAGAATCATGTTCTTCATCTATTATTATTACTCCTAAATTTTCTACTGGTGCAAAAATTGCAGATCTTGCACCTATTACAATCTTTGCTTTACCGCTCTTAATATTTTTCCATTGGTCAAATCTCTCTCCCTGTGAAAGCTTGCTATGTAATACTGCTATGCAATCTCCAAATCTTGCTAAAAATCTATCTACCATTTGTGGTGTAAGTGATATTTCTGGAACTAGTACAATTGCTGTTTTATTATTTTTTAATGCATTTTGAATTATTTGCATATATATTTCTGTTTTTCCGAGAGCCTGTTACACCATATATAAGAAATTCTTTAAATTTACTCTCTACTATTTTGTTATATGCATTCTGTTGTTCTTGAGTTAATTTTAATGGTTTATCCTTTTTTATGTCTTTATGTATAAATGGGTTTCTTTCTACCTTTTCTTGAACTATTTCTATGTATCCATTTTTTGCTAATGTATTTATTATGCTTCTTGAAATTTCTGTTATGTATTGTAAATCCAATACATGTATTCCTTCGTTTTCAAATAAAAATCTTAATAGCTTTATTTGTTTTTCTGATTTTATTTTTTTAGTTTCTATATCAAATTCTATTTCGTCTGTATCTTTTTTTAAATATACAAAGCTTTCGGTTTTGTCTTTTACTCTATTTTCTATATTTGTACTTGTTGCTCCTGGTGGAAGCATTAGTTTTATACAGTCTGATATGTTACAAAAATATCTTCTAGACATTAGTTTTGCTAGTTCTACATTTTCTTTTGTTAATATATTGTCCTCTAATTTTATAATTTCTTTATTTGCAAATTCTGATTCCTTTTTTATTCCTATAACAAAGCCTTCTTTTTGCTTTGCACGTCCAAATGGCACAAAAACTCTAGACCCTATTTTTATTTGATTTAAAATAGAGTCTGGAATTATATAATCATATGTTTTATTTAGTTCTTTTGCTATTGTGTTTATTATAACTTCTGCTACCATTTTTTCTCCTTTGCTTATTTAGTATATCAAAAATATTAGGTATTAACAAGAATGTGGTATTGATTTTTTTGTGAAAATATACTAAAATATTGTTTACGAATTGTAATTTGTGTGAGGGGATTTTTATGACTAGTAAACAAAGAGCATATTTAAGAGGATTAGCAAATAATATAGATGCTATTTTTCAAATTGGTAAAAATGGAATAAACGATAATTTAATTAAGCAATTAAATGATGCATTAGAAGCTAGAGAATTAATTAAAATAACTGTTCTAGAAACAGCACCAGATTCTGCAAAAGATTTATCTTTTGAAATTGCAGAAAGAACAGACTCTATTGTAATCCAAGTAATTGGTAATAAAATTACTTTGTTTAGGCAAAGAAAAAAAGATTCTAAAATAAATTTACCAAGTTAACAAGTTAATTTAAAGAGGTTTGAATATATAATTCTATTTTAATTATATATTCAAACCTCTTTTTTGTTTATCTTCCATTTGCTAATTTGTATTCATTTTCGATTATTGTCATAATTATTTGTACTGTTTTTTCTAAATCATCATTTTTTATAACATAATCATAAATTCCTATTTTAGATTCTTCATAATCAAATCTATTTAATCTTAGCTCTATTTCTTTTAAGCTAGCTTTTTCTATTCTATGCTCTAGTCTTCTTCTTAATTCTTCTTTTGGAACTCGTAAGAATATTGTTACTATTTTAACATCATCTTTTAATAATTTAATTAAATTCTCTGTACCATTTACTTCTATATCTTTTACTATTATCTTTCCTTTTTTAATATTTTCATTTAATATTTTTTTTGAAGTTCCATAATAGTGCTCATGATGTACAGAATACTCATAAAACTCATTTTCTCTGATTTTCTGCTCAAATTCTGCTGTTGTTACAAAATTATATACTCCTCCATTTTCTTCTCCTGGTCTTGGTAATCTATCTGTATATGATGGCATTGTTATAACATTGTCCATTCTTTTTAATAGTTCTTTCTTTATTGTATCTTTTCCTGCTCCTGAAACTCCAGATAATAGTACTAGCATGCTCTCACCTTTCCTTCTGCTATTTCGTTTGCTGCTATTGTTACTGGTGACCTTGCCTCTACTTTTGTTAATGGTAAAGCTCCTGCTGCTATTTGTCTTGCTCTTTTTGATGTTATTGTTACTAACTCAAATCTGTTATTAACGATTTTTAATAAATCTGTTACTGTTGGTTTTATAATCATGTTTATCAATCTCCTTTTTTATTATTAATTTATTTTTAATCTTCTGTTTCTTCTTTATTTATATCTTTATCTAATCTTGCTGCAACTGTTTCTGGTTGAACAGCAGATAGTATAACATGTCCTGAATCCATTATTATAACTGCTCTTGTTCTTCTTCCAGATGTTGCGTCTACAGCCATTTTACTATCTTTAGCTTCTTGAACTAACCTTTTTATTGGCGCAGAGTCTGGATTTACAATTGATATTATTCTATTTGCAGAAACAATGTTTCCAAAACCTATATTTATTAATTGCATTAATTCATCTCCTTTGCGGGTCGCCATGTGGTTCGACCCCTACAATTTACTTTAAAATTAATCAAAAGTAGTATTATGTGCTTTTTACGCGGGTAAAAATATTTGAAGGTGTACAAAAGTACATCGAAAATATTTTTATCAAGTAAAATGTGCAGAATGCTGCTTTTCATTAATTTTATTCTATGTTTTGAATTTGTTCACGTATATTCTCTAATTCTGTTTTTATATCTACAACAAAATTTGTTATCTCTAAATTATTTGCTTTTGAGCCTATTGTATTTGTTTCTCTATTCATTTCTTGAATTAAGAAATCTAATTTTTTACCAATAGCAATATTTTCATTTAGCAAATTTAAAAATTGTGATATATGACTTTTTAATCTTGTTATTTCCTCTTCTACTGAACACTTATCAGAATAAATTACTACTTCTTGTGCTAATCTTGTTTGATCTACTACATCTGTTTTTAATAATTCTTTTATTCTTGTTTCTAATTTTACTACATATTCATCTACAAGTCCAGCAGAAATTGAAGAAATCTGCTCTATTTTTTGTTTTATTACTTCTATTCTGTTTTCTAAATCTACTTTTATTTTGCTTCCCTCTTTTTGTCTCATATCTAGGAAACTATTTATTGCACTATCTAGTGCTATAAATAATTCTTTTTCTATAATTTCTTCTGCTTCTTCATCTATTTTAATATTTAAAACATCTGGAAATTTTGCAATATCCATAATATTTATATTATCTATAATATTTGTTTCTTCTGTTAATTTTTTTAATTCTTCTATATATCTATTTGCAATGTCTGTATTTAAATTTATTTTTTTACCTAAATCACTGTTGTTATTTAATTGTATTGATACTTCAACTTTTCCTCTTGATATGTTACTTAAAATTTGTTTTCTTATTTTTTCTTCTAAATAATTTAAGTTTCTTGGCATTTTTATGTTTATATCATTAAATCTATTATTAACAGATTTAATTTCTACTATATATTCTCTACCATCATTTTCGTATGTACTTCTTCCAAATCCAGTCATGCTTTTTATCATTATTGTGTTACCACCTTTCTTGGTCTACCTCTTTTTTTAGGTGCATTCTCTTGTTTAGGTTCTTCTACTTTTGTTTTAGTTTCTTCTTTTTCTATTGTTTCTTGTTTTTTAGGTCTTTCTCTTCTTTTTGGAGCTTCTTCTTTTTTTGTTGCTATTTCCTTTTGCACTTTCTTTTTAGTAGTAGTTTTTGGTTCTTTTGATACTGTTTCTTTCTTTGTTGCTTTTGTAGTTGCTTTAGGTTTTGTAGCACTCTTCTTTTCTGTGTTCTTTTGCTCTTTTATTTTTTCATTCTTTTCATTTTCTATTTTTTTAGATTTATTTTCTTTTACTTCTTTTTTAGGTTCTGTTTTCTTTTTAGTAGTTTTTCTTTTTGTTTTTTCGCTAACTGATTCTTTTTTTGATTCTTCATTTTTACTTTTTGCAACTGATTTAGGTTTCTCTATAATTTCTTCGTCCTCATCTTTTATTATTCTTTTCTCTTTCTTTATTATTTCTTTTATATCACTAACGTCTTTGCTATATTTTCTTTTTCTTATTATTGCTATAAATATACATTTTATTACATAATATACAGCAATATATTCACCTACAAAATAGTATATTTTTTTATATTTTGAATCAAGTTCAAAAATTATGTATGGCAAAAATAGTGTCATAATTGCTACTAATAATATCTCTACTCCATGAATAGCAATTTTACCACTGTCTTTTTTATATGCTATTTCGAATAGAATTATTGATGTAGCTAAATATATTGTACTAAAGATTTTTAAATCAATTACTCTTACTGCTTTTGTTTTATCTACACTTCCTAAAAACAAAAAAAGAAAGTATGCAACTAAACAAGTACATATAATTATATTTGTAAATATTTCTTTTCTTAAAGATTCTTTTACTTCTTTTGGCATTTTTCTTTTTTCATTAATTTCTTCTTCTATCTTTTGAATGGTTCCCTTTCTCATTTTTATTTATTTCCCTCCAAATTTTCAAGCTCATACATAATAATTCCTGTAACTACTAATGCTACTGTTTCTGTTCTTAAAATTCTATTTCCTAGTGTTATTACTTTTGCCCCTGCTTCTTTTAGGATCTCCACTTCCTGTTCTTCTAGTCCACCTTCTGGGCCAATTATAACACCAATTTTTAGATTTTCTTTGTTCTTTAATTTTGTTAATTCATTTTTTAGTTTGTTATTTTTTTCATTTTCATACGCCAGTAATACTATATCATATTTATTAATTAAATTACAAATATTTTTTATATTTACAATATTATTTATTTTAGGAACTATATCTCTGCCAGACTGTTTTGCTGCAACCTCTGAAATTTTTTGCCATCTTTCTATTTTCTTTTGCTTACTTTTTTCATCAATTTTTACAACACTTCTTTTCATTTCTACTGGTGTAATTTCATCTGCTCCTAACTCAACACTTTTTTGTATTATAAGCTCCATTTTATCTGATTTTGGTAAGCCTTGGAATATGTTAATATGTACATTAGATTCGCAATTAGAAGCCTTCTCGTTAAAAATTATGCACTCTATATTATCATTATTTATTTTAGAAATTCCACAAGTGTAGTTTATTGATGTATCTACATTACAAACGTGTATATTATCATCTATTTTTAATCTTAAAACGTTTTTTATGTGATTTACATCTTCTCCTATTATTGTTATTTTGTTATCTATTATTTGTTCATTCTTTACAAAAAATTTTGGCATGGCTATCCCTTTCTTTACTAACTTTGTATTATATCACAAATTATTGTGTTTTGCATAAAAATTGTGTGATTTTAATAAAATCACACAATTAAAAGTTTATTTTATAATAATATTAGTCCCAACTTTCTAAAAGCAAATGAATATTCATGTCATGATCAACTTCTAATTTATAAACTGGACTATCGGTTTCATCACTTGAACCTGTCCATCCAATTACATTGTCATTTCCTAATTCTAATTCTGGATATTTTTTAGACATTTCTTCAGTAAACTTTTTATTTTTCCCAATTGTTTTATAAAAAAACCCATCTGGAAAATCTTTTGCAAAGTTTATAGCTCTTGATGTATGTAAGCCTGCTAACTCACTTGAGTTGTTATATATTATTTCAGTAATAACGTTCTGTCTATAAATATATCCCCATGAAGCCACAAAAGCAATTCCATAACCATATCTTGCCACTTCCCATTCTAATGGTTGTTCATCATTAAAATATTTGTAATATTCATCGTTTTTTTCCACATAATGCATACCTTCTCCTTCAGTGGTACCTACTGTTGGTGATTCTGCAAATGCAATATATATTGCATTGTTACATTCAACAGTTGTGGTTTCTTTTAGTTCTTTCCAATTGTCTTTACCATCTGCTGAATATAAAAAATTATTATTTCCATTTTCAAGGGTTACTTTATATGGTGCACTTTTTGAGGTTTCTCTTATATTATCAATTGTAATTGTCTCTTTTTTTTCGGTAGCCCCACTTTTTATTATAAAGTCATATGTGCCATTTTTATTAAAAGAACATTTTATGGGTTCGCCTAAATTGCTAGTATATAATACACTATTGTATGGAGTTTTTACACTTATTACTTTTATTCCCATATTCTCTAATTTAGAAACATCACTATAATCTATAAATCTTCTTCCTATTTCTATTATTTTATCAAGCAACTCTTCTTCATTTATTTCCTTTAATACTTCTTCCAATTCTTCTTCACTTATTTCCTTCAATTCTTTTTCAGCTTCTTCTTTCGTTACTCCAAAAAAATAATTGGAATAATTAACCAATAGTTCTTTATAATTAGAAAATTCACATAGGAATGTTGCTATTTTTCTTTTTTGTTTAATAGTTAATGGTTCTTCTTCTATTGCTATGTTTAAAGTTGCAGTAGCACTAGGCAAATTCTGCCCATCTGTTTTAGTATAATTTATGTTTAAGTTTCTTTTTTCTGGTTTTCCATAAACTATTGTGTCTATCATATCAAGCACTTTATTGTCTGTATCTAATTCTTCCTGCTTTGCTACTTCTGTTCCTTTTGCTGCTTTTTTTGCTTGACCAAATAGCCCTCCGTTAATTGCTACTGTTACTGTTACACCTACTAGTATTAGCATTACGATTATTGTTATTACTAATGCTACTAAGGTTATACCGTCTTTTGTTTCTCATTTTGTTCCTCCTTTGTTTATTCTACAGATTATATGTGTGACTAAATTTATTTTTGGATTTATAGGTGTCGCCGTCCTAGGCGACCCCTACATTGATATTTTACATGTTATTATTCTTCATGTCAATATTTCTGTTATTTTTTCAAAAAACAAAAATAAGAGCAAAATTAATTGCTCTTATTTTTATATTCTTTATCCAAATATTCCTCTTTTCTTTACTGGTGGTTGTTCGTTCATAGTTTTGGCTAATTGATTTAATAATTCTCTTTGTTCTGCTGTTAGTTTTTTTGGAGTTTGAACTATTACTGTAAATACATAGTCTCCATTCCAATTTCCGTTTACAGATTTGAACCCTTTATTTTTTATTACAAATTTAGTTCCTGTTTGTGTTCCTTCTGGTATTCTGTATATTTCTTCTTTTCCATCTACCATTGGAATTTTTAAGTCTGCCCCTAATGTTGCTTGTGTAAATGTAATTGGTATTTGGCAAATTACATTATCTCCATTACGAGAGAATATACTGTGTCGCTTTATATTTACAACTATGTATAAATCTCCTTTTGGTCCACCTTTTGAGCCAGGTTCTCCTTCTCCTCTTAATACAACTGTTTGATTATCGGAAATTCCTGCAGGTATTTTTACTTTTATTTTTACTAATTTTCTTATACGTCCTTTTCCGTTTGCAATCTGGGCATTTTTCTTTTATTATTGTTCCTTCTCCGCCACAGTTAGGACATGTTTTTGTTGTTTGCATTTGTCCAAGTATTGTAGAAACTGTTTGTTTTACTGTTCCCGTTCCATTACATGCTGTACATTTTTCTGCTTTTGTTCCAGGTTTTGCTTTTTCTCCGTGGCAAGTTGGACATTCTTCTTCTCTATATATTGATATTTCTTTTTCTACTCCTAAATATGATTCTTCAAAAGTAATGTTAATGCTATATTTTAAATCTCTTCCTTTTTTAGGTCCATTTTTAGTTCTAGCACTTCTTCCTCCAAATCCTCCTCCAAAGAATGATGAGAAAATATCTCCTAAATCTCCAAAATCAGAAAATCCATCAAACCCTGATGTAGAATATGAATAATATCCTCCACCTCCTGGATTTCCTCCGCCAAATCCTTGTGGTCCATCTGGTCCAAACTGATCATACATCTTTCTTTTTTGTGGGTTGGATAATGTTTCATAAGCCTCAGAAACTTCTTTAAATTTTTCTTCTGCTTCTTTTTTATTATCTGGGTTAGCATCTGGATGATATTTTTTTGCTAATTTTCTATATGCTTTTTTTAATTCTTCGTCTGTTGCTGTTTTCTCTACACCTAAAACTTCATAAAAGTCTCTTTTATTTGCCATTTGTTACATTCCTTTCATAAAATAAAGTCAGTATTTTATATTTCAAATTATATCTATATTATATATTATAATACACATATAGTTAGAAAATTTAAAACGAAGCAAAAACAAGTAGTACTAGGCAAATCTAAAAGAAAAACCGGAGGCGCACTTTTGTACGTTGAGGATTTTTCTTTTAGATTTAACGACGTAATACGAAGTTTTTCATTCGTTTTATTATTATTTGTTATCTCCGTTGTCTTCTACTTTATAATCTGCATCATAAACATTACCATCATTATTTGCTGTTCCGGCGTCACTAGCATTTTGTCCTTCTGCCCCTGCTGCATTTGCTCCGTTTGCTGCTGCATTTTGTTTATATAATTGTTCTGATATTTGATAGAAAGCTTGTGTTAATTTTTCTGTTGCTTCTTTTATTGTATCTGTGTTGTTTGTTTCTAATGCTTTTTTAACGTTTTCTATTTCTGCTTCTACTTTTGCTTTTTCTTCACCACTAATTTTGTCTCCTAATTCGTCTAGTGTTTTTTGGCTACTGTATATTAAGCTTTCTGCATTGTTTTTAACTTCAACTTCTTCTTTTCTCTTTTTATCTTCACTTGCATGTGCTTCTGCATCTTTAACAGCTTTTTGTATATCATCTTCTGAAAGGTTTGTGCTTGCTGTTATAGAAACATTTTGCTCATTTCCTGTTGCCATATCTTTTGCAGATACGTGAACTATACCGTTTGCATCTATATCAAATGTAACTTCTATTTGTGGAATTCCTCTTGGAGCTGGTGGTATTCCTGTTAATTGAAATCTTCCTAATGTTTTGTTGTATGCAGCCATTTCACGTTCACCTTGTAATACATGAACTTCAACACTTGTTTGACCATCTGCTGCTGTTGAGAATATTTGTGATTTTTTAGTTGGTATTGTTGTGTTTCTGTCTATTAATTTTGTAAATACACCACCATATGTTTCAATACCTAATGATAATGGTGTTACGTCTAATAGAACTAAGTCTTTAACATCTCCTGATAAAACACCACCTTGGATTGCTGCACCAATTGCAACACATTCATCTGGGTTTATTCCTTTATTAGGTTCTTTGTTTGTTATTCTTTTTACTGCTTCTTGTACAGCTGGAACTCTTGTAGAACCACCAACTAATAATACTTGGTCGATTTTATCTGCTGTTAATCCAGCATCTTTTAATGCTTGGTTTACAGGTCCTGTTGTAGCATCAATTAAGTCTCTGATTAATTCTTCGAATTTTGCTCTTGTTAATGTTACGTCTAAGTGTTTTGGTCCTGTTGCATCAGCTGTAATAAATGGTAAGTTGATGTTTGTTTGACCTACACCAGATAATTCTATTTTAGCTTTTTCTGCTGCTTCTTTTAGTCTTTGCATAGCCATTTTATCTGTACTTAAATCTATTCCTTGTTCTTTTTTGAATTCTTCTACTAAATATTTCATTATTCTTTCATCGAAGTCATCTCCACCTAATCTGTTGTTACCACTTGTTGCTAAAACTTCGAATACACCATCACCAATATCTAGTATAGATACATCGAATGTACCTCCACCTAAGTCATATACCATTATTTTTTGGTCTGTGTCTTCTTTATCCATTCCATATGCAAGAGCTGCTGCTGTTGGCTCGTTTATTATTCTTAAAACATTAAGTCCTGCTATTTTTCCTGCATCTTTTGTTGCTTGTCTTTGGCTATCACTAAAGTATGCTGGAACTGTTATAACAGCTTCTGTAACTTTTTGTCCTAAATAATTTTCTGCATCTGTTTTTAATTTTTGAAGAATCATTGCTGAAATTTCTTGTGGTGTAAATTCATCTCCTTCAATTTTAATTTTTTTATTTGTTCCCATATCTCTTTTTATTGAGATAACTGTATGGTCTGGGTTAGTAACTGCTTGACGTTTTGCAATTTGTCCTACTAATCTTTCACCATTTTTTGAAAATGCAACTACTGATGGAGTTGTTCTATTTCCTTCTGGATTTGGAATTACAACTGGCTCTCCACCTTCCATAACTGCAACGCATGAGTTTGTTGTACCTAAATCGATACCAATAATTTTTGACATATTTGTCATCCTCCTTTGAAAATTTATATATTTTTTAAAATTAATAACATTTTTTATGTGCTCAAGACGAAGTTTTTCATGCTAATTAGCTACTACTACCATAGCATGACGTATTACCTTTGTTCCAATCTTGTAGCCTTTTCTAAATTCTTGTACTACTTCTTTTTCTCCTTTTGTTTCATCTTGAATGCTACTTACTGCTTCGTGAACTTCTGGATCAAAAGTTTCTCCAACTGTTTTTATTTCTTCAACTCCGAATTTTGTTAATACATCTACAAATTGTTTTAGTACTAATTCTATTCCTTGTTTGTATCCTTCATCTTCTGTTTTTACTTGTACTGCTTTTTCTAGGTTATCTATAACTGGTAAGAAACTTGCTATAATATCTGCTAAAAGAGAGTTGTATAAAGCTTCTCTTTCTTTGTTGCTTCTTTTTTTGAAGTTCTCGAATTCTGCCATTATTCTTTTTAGTCTGTCTGTTGTTTCTTCTAATTCCTGTTTTATTGTATTAGATTCTTTGACAACTTCTTTCTCTTCATTTTCAATTTTGTTTTTTTCTAAATTTTCTTCTGACATTTTATCCTCCTATATTTGTAATTTTTTTAATTTTTGTCTATATCATTTAGTTTTTTACTTATATATTTCATAATGGAAATTACTTTAGAATAATTCATACGTTTTGGTCCTATTATTCCAATTGTTCCCATGTCTTTATTTCCTACTTTATGCTTAAAAGTAATTATACTTAAATCTTTTAAATCTTTGTTTTCGTTTTCATCACCAATATATACATTTATATCTTTGGCAAGTCCTGAGTTTAATATTTCTACCATTTCTTCTTTGGTATCTAATATACTTAAGAAATTTTTGGCTGTATCTATTTTTTCAAACTCTGGAAAATCAAATGCTTTGCTTGCTCCTTCTAAGTATATTTTGTTTGTTTCTTCTATTGCTTTGTTCATTTGTTGTATTATAGGTTTTATAACTTTTGCCTGGCTTTTCATTGTTGATAAAATGTATTCTTCCATAGGTTTATCTATTTTTTCTAGATGTTTTCCTCTTAGTTTATTATTAAATGTAACATTTAAATCTTTTACTTGATTTTGTGTAAGGTCTTCGTCATATTTAATAATTGTTTCTTTAACTGCTCCGTTTTCTGTAAGTATTACTGCCATTAAAAGTCTTTCTCCCAAAAGGATAAATTTTATATCTTTTATTATGTTGCTTGCAGAATCTGGTCCAATTGCAACTGTTGTATAGTGTGTCATCTCTGATATTGTATTTGTTGTTATTTTTGTTAAATCTTCTATTTCATTTACTTTTGTTTGCAAGTTTTGTTTTATATAATCAATCTCTTCTAATGTAATGTTCTCATCATTTAAAAGCTCATCTACGTAAAATCTATAACCTTTAACAGATGGTATTCTACCTGCTGATGTATGTGGCTTTTCTAAGTATCCTAATCCTTCTAATTCTGACATGTCATTTCTAATAGTTGCACTACTACAATTTAATCCATAACGCTCTAAAATAGCTGCTGAGCTTACTGGTTCGGCTGTATTTATATATTCTTCTATTATTGCTTTTAGTATATCTCTTTGCCTATTACTTAACATGTCTTCTCCTTTCATTAGCACTTATTATTTCCGACTGCTAATTTATTATACATCATTTTTAGCACTTGTCAATACAGTTTGCTAATTTTTTTATAAAAAATTTAGTCCCCTTTTTTAAGGGGACTAAACTTTAAATTTCCGTCTTTGGTGAACCAAAGCCGTTTTGCAAAAATACTTCTCCTGTAAAACACGTCCATGTAGTTCTACATTCTGGTAAATTTACATTTGGTGCGACTGCAGTTGCATTTCCAATATATGAAGGTAAATCTTCATGTGTTGAAATAACTGCCGTATGGATTCTATACATTTCTAGAAGCTTTTCGCAAACAAGTTTGTTCCAATCTTCTTCACTAGCTAAATAGGGTTTCCACAATTTACACATTCTTATTATCGACTCTAATGTTGTTCTACTAACTAATCGATAATTTGATGCATAATTTTTTATTACATCCCTTTTTAGTTTAGTTCTGAAATTTTCAGGAACTACTATGCCCTGTTCTTTCAGTCTCCGAATTTGTTCATCAACTACTTTATGCAGTCGTGCAGCATCCATGTTATGACCTCCATAAAAAAATTTTTTTGTTGTATAAACCAGTTGCCATACCTATGGATCTATAAAGGTAAATACTATTTTAGTATACCACAGCTTTACATAAAATGCAAATTTACACAAATTCTTCCCATACCAAATTTGCCAAATCTATTCCTCTGTTTGTTAGCCTTATGCTGTCTATATCTATTTCAATTAATCCTTGAGTTACTAATTTACTTAGGCTTTCCCTATATAAATATATTGGGTTCTCTATAAACTTATTTTTAAAGTCAGATATTTTAACCCCTTCTATTTTCCTTAATCCTAAAAGCATAAATTCTCTTTGTTTGTCTTCTTGCGTTTGTTTTTCATGTATTATTTTGCTATCTTCTGGATGTTCAAAATATTTATCAAAATCTTCTGTATTTGAATATCTTTCTCCATTAAAATATGAATGTGCTGCAATTCCGAAGCCTAAATATTCTTCTTGATTCCAACAACTTAGATTATGTTTAGATTCATATCCTGGTTTTGCAAAGTTAGATATTTCATAATGAACATATCCTGCTTTTTCTAATTGTTTTTTTACCTCCCAATACATTTTTCTTTCTAATTCTTCTGGTGGCAAATATAGTTCTTTGTTTTTTATTTTTTCTTCTATTTTTGTTCCTTCCTCTACTATTAAAGAATAAACCGATATATGTTCTGGTTTTAATTCTATTATTCTTTCTAAATCTTTTTTTACATCTTCTAGAGTTTGAACTGGTAGACCTATCATTAAATCTACATTTATATTTTTAAATCCTATTTTTCTTGCTAAATTATATCCTTCTATGAAACTTGAATAGCTGTGAATTCTTCCTACTAATTTAAGCAATTCACTTCTTGTACTTTGAAGTCCAAAGCTTATTCTATTTATTCCTGCATTATAATAGTCTTTTAGTTTTTCTTCTGTTACAGTTCCTGGATTTATTTCTATTGTTATTTCTACTTCTTCTGATATATTAAATTTCTTTTTTATATTATTTAATATTTCTACTATATATTTACTTTCAATAAAAGAAGGTGTTCCTCCTCCAAAATATATTGTTTTTATTATATAATTATCTTTATTTATATTACATTTATCTATTTCTTTTTCCAGTGCCAGTACATATTTTTCTATTAATTTGGTTTTATCTGAAAATGATATAAAATCACAATAAGCACATTTTCTTTTGCAAAATGGTATGTGTATGTATATGCCCAAATTTCTCATAATTTACTCCTCTGCAATTTTTACTATTTTCTCTAATCGGTGACTTACTCCTGACTTTCCTATTGGCTCTTTTAACATTGCTCCTAGTTCCTGATAGCTCGCCTCTGGATTTTGAATTCGTAAATTTGCTAACTCTTTTAAATTTTCTGGCAAGTTTTCATATTTCTTTTCTTTTTTTAATTTTTTTATTGCATTAACTTGTTTAATTGATGCATCTATTATTTTATTTAAATTTGCTGTTTCACAATTTACTAATCTATTTATATTATTTCTTGTTTCTTTCATAACTCGAATTTCTTCGAACTTTATTACAGATTTATTTGCCCCCATTAATGCTAGAAAAGATGATATTTCTTCTCCATCTTTTAAGTACAACATATAATCTGAATTTTTAGTTGTAAACTTTATGTTTATTCCAAAGTTTTGAATTATTTCTTGTAATTGTTCTGCTTTTTCTTTGCTCTTAAATAATATTTCTAAATGATAATCTTTGTTTGGATCATTAATAAAGCCTTTTTTTATAAAAGCTTCTCTAATTAATAGTCTACTTAATTGTTCATCTTGTTTTAAGCTACTATTATTATCCCACATTTTTATTTCAATTAATTCTTCTCTTAAATCTGAAGAAAACGACATCTTAATTACTCCTTTTCTTGCATACTACAATTCTATCATTATTTGATAAATCTTTTTTAGAATAAATATCTTTATACATATTACTTGCTTTTATTAAGTTTATTACTTTATCTTTTTGATTATACCCTATCTCTAGCGCCAAAGTTCCATTATTATTTAAATACTTATATGCTTCTTTTACTATTCTTCTATATAAATCTAATCCATCTTCTCCGCCGTCTAGCGCAAGTTTTGGTTCCATTTGTACTTCTTTGTCTAACGTTTGTATTGTTTTAGTTTCTATATAAGGTGGATTTGAAACAATAAAATCAAATTTTTCTTCTATTTTTTCAAAAAGGTCTGATTGGATTGTTTTGATGTTACTTTTTTGAGAATCACCAAAGCCCTCAACAATTACAGAATTTCTTTGTGCAATTTTTAATGCATCATAACTAATATCTGAAAGGGTCATCTCACAATTTTTTATATTGCTTGCAATTGATATACCTATTGCGCCACTTCCTGTACATAAATCTAATATTTTTATGATCTTATTTGGGCTTCCGTTCTTTACATATATTTATAACTTCCTCTACCAATATCTCTGTATCTGGTTGTGGAATTAATACATTTTTGTCTACATAGAATTCCAATCCCATAAATTCCTGTTTGTTTATTATATATTGTATTGGTGTGCCATTTGCTAGTTTTTGAATATCTTCTTTATACTTATTTATATTGCTTATATTTAATTCTTCTGTATCATGTATTAGTAGATATTCTTTGTTTTTATTTAAAATATTTGCTAATAGCATTCTTGCTTTTAAGTTTGAACTTTCTATATTATTTTTATTTAACAGCTCTATTCCATATTCCAATGCTTGTTTTATATTCATTTTTATTATCCTTCTCACATTTTTTTCTTTATTATATTAGCATAAAAAAGGTTTTTTTACAATTTTTCCTATTCAACAAAAAAAGCCCCGCCTTAGCCGTCGGTATTAGAATTTTTAAGGACCTGCTCTTACACAGGTGGGTGCTCTCCTAAATACTTGTGGGCTTCTTACTACTACTTAAAGTGCAAGCATGCACGCCATATTCAGAGTTCCAAGCTCCCTTTCCTTATCTGTTGGTTCTAAAAATTCAGTCCTTACGCACTACGCAGGGAAAATTATTTACTATTTAATTGTTTCTTTTAAGATTGTATTTATATTATCATATGTTTTTCTTTTTTACAATGATACTATTTTTTCAAATAAAATATCTTTTAATTACTATACTTATTTTATCTTTATTATACTTTGTTTTTTACACTAATTTATATTTTTTTGCTGTTTGCTTTTTAGTTTTTCTAATGCTATAATAAGTATAACTTTGGTTCAAAAAAGTAAGACAATTTTCGATATTTTGTCTTACTTTTTTCATTGTTTTTTCTATTTTATTTTGTCTTTCATTTTTACTAGGATATTTAATGCATCTATTGGCGTTAATTCATTCAAATTTATTTTATCTATTTCATGAGCTAATTCTGCCAACTTATAATTATACATATCTAATTGTCCTGTTGCTATTTTCTTGTTTTCTTTTTCTTGATTTTTCTTTCCTAGTATACTTTTTCTTTCCAAACTTCTTAATATCTCGTTTGCTCTCTTTGTAACATCTTTTGGCACTCCTGCTAGTTTTGCAACATGTACTCCATAGCTTTCGTCTGTTCCACCTTTTACAATTTTTCTTAAGAATATAACGTCTTCGCCTTTTTCTTTAACCGCTATCGAATAGTTTTTTACTCCTTGTATTTGATTCTCTAGTTCTGTTAATTCATGATAATGTGTTGCAAATAATGTTTTTGCTCCACATCTTTCTTTGTCCGCTATATATTCTACAACCGCCCATGCAATTGAAAGTCCATCATAAGTAGATGTTCCTCTTCCAATTTCATCTAATATTACCAAACTCTTTTTAGTTGCCTCTCTTAATATTTCAGCAACCTCCATCATTTCTACCATAAATGTACTTTGTCCCATACTTAAGTCATCTGATGCACCAACTCTTGTAAATATTTTATCTACAACTCCTATTCTTGCAGATGTTACTGGCACAAAGCTTCCTATTTGCGCCATTAGTACAATTAGAGCAACTTGTCTCATATATGTAGATTTACCTGCCATATTAGGTCCTGTTATTATACTCATCTGTTCATTTTCTTCATCAAGATATGTGTCATTATCTATAAATTCTCCAGCTGGTAACATTTTTTCTATAACAGGATGTCTTCCACCTTTGATATCTATTATTCCTCCATCATCTATTATTGGCTTTTGATAGTTGTAGTCTTCTGCAACTATTGCAAATGATGTAAGTACATCTAATATAGAAATAATATTTGAAGCTTTTTGTAATCTTTCTATATTTACTGCAATTTTGTTTCTTATTTCTATAAATAATTTATATTCTAAGTCAACAACCTTTTCTTCTGCTCCTAAAATTTTACTTTCTAGTTCATTTAACTCTTCTGTTATATATCTTTCACAGTTTGCAAGTGTTTGCTTTCTAATATATCTATCTGGAACTAAATTTAAATATGATTTTGTAACTTCAAAGAAATATCCAAATACTTTGTTAAATCCTACTTTTAGATTTTTAATACCTGTTTCTTCTTTTTCTTTTGTTTCTAATTGTATTAACCAGTTTTTTCCTTGTGTTGTTGCATTTTTTAATTCATCTACTTCATCGTTATAACCAATCTTTATTATTCCACCTTCTGTTATTGTAATTGGTGGGTCTTCTACTATTGATTTTTCTATTAAATCATGAATGTCATTTAATTCATCTAAACTTAAATATAAATTTTGTAGTAATTCAGATTTGCTGGTTGCCAATATCTTTTTTAAATATGGTAATTGCTTTAATGAATTTTTTAATGCTATCATGTCTCTAGCATTACTATTTCCATACGCAATTTTTCCAACTAATCTTTCTATATCATAAATTCTTTTTAGTGAGTCTATAATATCTCCCCTAAAAATAACTTCGTTTTTTAACTCTTCTACTGCATTTAATCTTTTATTTATTTCTTTGCTATCTAAAAGAGGTTCATTTATCCATTTTCTTAAGAGTCTTCCGCCCATTGAAGTATAAGTTTTATCTAATACCCAAAGTAATGTTCCTTTTTTGCCTTGATTATTCATCTTTTCTGTTAATTCTAAATTTCGCCTTGATGAATAATTTAAAGACATATATTTTTGTGTTGAATACATTTTTATTATATTTATGTGTTCTAATTTTATTTTTTGAGTCTGATTTAAGTAATTCAACAAACCTACAATTGCTGGTATTTGTAGTTCATTCTGCTCAGGTTCTTTTATTTTATTGTCGCTGTCATCTACAAAAGAATATGGCTCTAAAAAGTCCGGTGAAGTTTTTTTAAATAAATCTTCATCATAGCAATTAATGTATGCCTTAAATCTTAGCTTTATTTCGTCTATTTCTTCTTTGCAATTAAATAACATTTTATTTACTATTACTTCTGCTGGATTATATTTTGATATTTCGTCCAAAAGCATTGCAAAATTATTTGTTTCTTCTATTTTTGTAGATAAAAATGTTCCTGTTGTTACATCACAAACTGCTATTCCAAAGTATATTCCCTTTTTGTATATTGACATTATATAATTATTTTTCTTTTCGTCTAGCATATTAGACTCTATTACTGTTCCTGGTGTTACTACTCTTATTACGTCTCTTTTAACAATACCTTTTGCAGTTTTTGGATCCTCTAATTGCTCACATATTGCAACTTTATAGCCTTTTTCTATTAGTCTTGCTATATAACTTTCTGCTGCATGGAATGGAACTCCACACATCGGTGCACGTTCTTCTTGTCCGCAATCTCTACCTGTTAAAGTTATTTCTAGTTCTCTTGATGCTGTTTTTGCATCATCAAAAAACATTTCATAAAAGTCACCTAATCTATAAAATACTATGCAATCGTTATATTGTTCTTTTATTTCTAAATAATGCTTCATCATTGGAGAAAACTCTGCCATTTTATACCTCTCCCTTTAAATACCATTTGTGTTCTGATACTATTTTAATATTTATTATTTTTCCAATTAGTTCTTCAGGCCCTTCAAATATAACTACTTTGTTTGTATCTGTTCTACCTGTAAGCATATCTTGGTTATTTTTACTATGTCCTTCTACTAATATTTTTTGTGTTGTACCTACATATTTTTTGTTGTTTTCTTCAACACTTTCTTCAAATACTTGTTTTAATCTATCAAATCTTTTATGTTTTATTTCTTCTGGAATTTGATTTTCCATTTTATCTGCTCTAGTTCCTACTCTTCTAGAATATATAAACATAAAAATTTGTTCAAAATTAACTTGTTTTACAACATCAATGGTATCTTCAAAGTCTTCTTCTGTCTCGCCTGGAAAACCTACTATTATGTCTGTTGAAAATACTACATCTGGAATTTTATTTCTTATTCTTTTTATTAAATCCAAATACTGTTCTTTTGTATATTTTCTATTCATTTCTTTTAATACATTGGTACTGCCTGATTGAAGTGGTACATGTATTAATCTTGATATTTTTTTACTTTTGCTTATTACATCTATTACATCATCAGTAAAGTCTTTTGGATGTGGCGAAACAAATCTTATTACTTCTATTCCTTTAATTTTATCTACGTCTTCTAATAAGTTTGCAAAATTGTAGTTTTCTCCACCTTTATATGAATTTACATTTTGTCCAAGTAATGTTATTTCTCTATAACCTTCTTTTGCAAGTTCTTTTATTTCATTTAAAATATCTTTTGGTTTTCTGCTTCTTTCTCTTCCTCTTACATACGGTACTATACAATAACTGCAAAAATTATTACATCCATACATTATTATAACAGAGGCTTGCTTGTTACTACTTCTTTTTACTGGTAAGCCCTCATAAATTTCTCCATCTATATCTATTACGTCTTTTACCTTTTTATTTTTTGTTATAGCAATATATAAGTCTTCTGGAAATTTATGAAGTGTATGTGTTCCAAACACTACGTCTACAAATGGATAGCTTTTCTTTATTTTTTCTGTAATATGTTCTTCTTGCATCATACATCCGCCTATTGCTATTATTATATTTTTATTCTCCTTTATTTTTTTTAATTCTCCAAGTTTTCCAAAAAGCTTTTCTTCTGCATTTTCTCTAACGCAACATGTATTTATAACATATAAATCTGCATTTTTTATGTCCTCGGATTTTGAATATCCCATTTCTTCCATTATGCCAATTAATTTTTCAGAATCATTTTCGTTAAGCTGACATCCCATTGTTAAAATATAATATTTTTTATTTTTATTGTCATTTATTTTTTTTACTTTTTCTATATATTCTTTTTGTTTTTCTATTATTTCTGTGTTCATTAAAACTCCTCCAATTAACCCTTATATTTTATTATAAAATAACATAATTTTCAACAAAAAGTGCGTAAAAAAACTGCTAAGGAATTAAATTCCATTGCAGTTTATCTGCTTCTATCTTTTTTATTTGTAGAAGTTTTTCTTGCTACTTTTATTTTTTGTTTGCTTTCTCTATTACTTTCTTGGTGCATTTCTGGATAATTAAACATAGGTTGTTCTGTATCATTTTTTCTCTCCATATTTCTTAATATTCTATGAAATTTCAAAAGAAATTTATTTGCATCTTTTTCATCTACCTCTAGAAGTTTTACCTCTTCCAACTTCTTTCCTCTTTCACCGCATTCTATGTCTAAGTATTTCTTTACAACAGCTGCTGTTTTTTTATCTGCACTGTCTACTATTACAATAAAATCTCCATCTTTAATGCCTTCTACAAACATGCTGATATCGTTCAAGTCATTTCCTAAATATATGCATGTATCTAATCCTATTCTTTTCTTTATAAATTTAGCAGCTGTTCCTTTTGTGTGTTCTCCAGTAAAATCCATTCTATAGTTATTATCTTGTTTTTTAGGAAATGAGGTTTGTCCTAAATGTGTCTTTCCCCTTTTTATATTTTGCTCTATGTATTTTTTTACTCTTGTTATTTGGTCGTGTGTTCCTGCTAATGTAAGCTTTGTTATGTCTATACCATCTAAGTTTTCAAAACTATTCATATATATTACATTTTTGCTCTTTTTATAATAGTTTCTAACTTCATCTGTATCGTAAGCATATATATGTTCTCCATCTGTTATACGTATATTATGCTCTTTTCCCCCAATTGCCAAAAACTCTTCAATCGCCTTGTCCACATCTTCTGCATTCATTCTATTTTTAAATATCTCTTGTTTTTTTCTTACATCTAAGCATGTAGCTCCATTATCTCCAATTATGTAGTCAAAATAGTGTAATGGAATATTTTCTTTTCTCAAGCATTCTATCATATCTGCAACTGTTCTTCCTGTATTTGCAATAATGTGTATATCAGCTTTAGTTGATTTTGTTCTAATTTCTTTTAATATATTTTTTAGCTCTTTGTCAATCATAATTGTTCCATCTTTGTCTGTTATGATCCCTATATTTTTCACTTCACCAGCATCAATTAATTTTTCTAATTGACGAAAAAACCTTATCATTTTATAATCTTTACTATCCATTTTTTTCACCTAATATTGTAAAAGCACTCTTTTCTTAAGAGTGCTTCTTTTGTTTTTGAATTATTCAATTCCATATTTCTTTTTAAATTTATCTGCTCTTCCACCTGTTGTATCTTTTCTTAAATTACCTGTCCAGAAAGGATGGCATTTAGAACATACATCTACTTTTAAATCTTTTTTTGTAGAACCTACTTCTAATACATTTCCACATGCACATGTAATTGTTGTTTTTTCGAATTGTGGTTGTATATCTTTTTTCATTTTGCATTCACCTCTTCCTTAATTTACAATATATTTCTATCATGAATTATTTTTTACTTTTTAAGCGACTTTAATATTTTAACATATATTTTTTTATTTGGCAATGTTTTAACTAATTTTTCTTTATTTGTATTTGTGTTTTTACACTTTGCATTTGTGCTTTTGCTGCTTCTATCGCATTGTCAAATGAAATTCTATGAACTAGTTTTCCAACTATGTTCCATAAACATGCAATTATTAAAATTATTAATCCTATTTTTTTCCATGTTTTTGCTAACATATCTTTCTCCTAAAACAAATTTACATATTTATTATACTATATTTTTCAGTTTTGTCAATAGAAATAACTGTTAGAAAGGGTTATAGTTAAAATCTTCTGTATCTATTACATCCACATCCGCTTGAATTAGTGTTGGAATTTGTATTATTTGTATTTAACAAATTATTTAAGCATCCACATCCACTGTCGTCGTCATCATCTTCATTGTTATTTTCATTGCAAAGCAATTGAACTATTAAAGCAGTGATAAATGCAAGTATTGTATATGCAAGTGTTGCTATTAAAAATGTTGCATCGAAGGCCGCAAATGTAACGACTAGAAATATTGCAAATATTAATGCTGCAACAGCTAACGGGCATTTTAAAACTTTTTGTAATATTGCTGATACTATTATTACAGCTATTGGTAATGCAAAAAATATTAATAATGTATTCATACTAATTACCTCCATATGTATTTTTTATATAATATGTTATTTTTTATATTTTTGTGAATTAAATTTAATTATACAAATTACATTTTTTTACTTGCTTTTTTTGCATTTTATGATAAAATATTTTTTGAAATATGGAGGTAATTTTGTATGGAATTTAAGAAATGTGCACGTTGTGGTTGTTTTTTTATGTCAAATAATGATGTTTGTTGTAATTGCGAATCAAAGGATATGTTTGATATAGCTAAATTAAATAGTATTATGGAAGATAATATTAATTTTAATTCTATACAAGAACTTTCTAACGAAAGTGGAATTACTATAAACAATTTGAGCAGATATATAAAAAATAATAAAATTGATTATAAATTTTAGTTTTGAGTTTAATAAAAGCTACTCACTTAAAAGTGAGTAGCTTTTTAAATTGAATCTAAACCATCCTTTAAATGATACACATTTTTATAACCATGTTTTTTTAATATTACTATTGCCTTTTTACTTCTAGCTCCGCATTGACAATATGTTATTATTATTGAATTCTTGTCTATTAATTTTCTTTCACAACATTGTTCAAGCTCATATAATGGAATATTTATACTACCATTTAAGTGTCCTTCTAAGAATTCTTGTCTACTTCTAACATCTATTAAAATAACATTTTCGTCATTTCTTATTATTTCTTTTATCTCATTTAAAGATAGATTCTGACTTTGCCTATTAAAATTAAAAAACTTTAAAATATTCATTCTATCACCTTTTATATAATAATATCGAATGAGACTTTTCCCATTCGATATGTATTTTCTTATTATATTATATGATAGATATTTTTTATTGTTATTTTCTTTTATTTTGTTCTTTTCTTTTTATGTCTTCTTTTCTATATTTTTCTATTAATGCTATTATTACTATAACAAATAGAATTACTGCTAATGGCATTGTTAAGCTATTTACTGGTATTCTAGTAATTGCATATATGCTAAATAGAAAAGCTTCCGATATTACTATTGAACCCATTGTTTCTAATATTATTTTTCCTATTTTAAACTTTCTATATCTTATTACAAAATAAATCATAATTAATGCTATTGAAATTATAGATGGAGCAATATATGGTTTAATCAAATCACATAATTTTATTTGTGCATTGTTTGTAATTTTTAAATCCTCTTGTGATAGTTCTAATGAATACTTTTCGTTGATTTTTGCTACTAAATTATTTTTTTGTTCATCTGATATTTCTTTAACTGTTATTAATATAGAACTATTTGATTCATTAAGTGTTCTAACATTTGCATTGCTTCCTATTGTTTCTTCCACCAATTGTTTTACTTCATTTTTATCTACATCTTTTCCCATATTTACTGAAATACTAGCATTCTTTCCATATGATAGATTATAATTTAATCCTTTTATACAAAACATTATTATTCCAGCTAATATTACAATACCTATTATTGCCAAAAATATATTTTTCTTGTCTTTAAACATTTTTCTCCTCCTTGTTATGTCTTACACTACTTTTTTATTTCTTTTAGTGTTACTTGTGTGAATATTAAATTATATACATATAGGATTATTAGACCCCATACTAATGTCATTCCTAAGCTTGCAATATTTGCTAATCTATTAAATGTAAATACAATTGCTATAATATAAATTGGAATTAATCTTACTGCGAATTTTGCCATTATGTCTTTTACAAAATTCTCTTCTACATTTTTAAATGCAAAGTATATAAACATATAGTTAAGTATTATTCCTACTAATATTCCCACTATTCCCTCTAATGAAATTACTACATTTGTGTATCTTAAAGTTAATAGTAATAATGCTGTATAACCAATTTGTAGTACGGCTGCTAGAAGCCCTTTAAGTTTTAGTTTTATTACAAAATATATTAAGCTGATTGCAAATATAGCTAAAACTACATATGCTGCCATTTTTATGTTGTCTGTTGTTATTCTTGGTGATACTGTATTTTCACTTATTTCATATTGTATAGGTAATATTCCGCTATTTAATATTGCCTTTAATTCATTTGCTATTAATACATAATTTTCTACTGAAGAACTATCTTTACCGCTTCCCATTGCAACATTTAAAGTTCCATCTGTTATTGTATCTCCAAAATATGTTGATCTATATTCTTGTCCATCAAATAATATTGAAACTTCTTTTGTTACTTCTTTGTCTTCTTCCTCGCCATTTTCATTTGTTTGTTTTTCTGTTGTTTTTACATATTTTTTGCTTATTTCTTCTAATTTTTTTGTTCCATCTTTGTCAAATTTTATTTGTAAATATACTGCAACTCCTGATTCTGTTTGTCCGTATACTACAGCCGTGCTTTTAATGTTACTATTATTTAATAACACTTCTTTTGTTTCGCTATCTTGTAATTCAAATACTCCCTTTTGCGCAAGTACTGCTAGTATTTCATCTGTATCTTTATTTTCAGAAGTTTCTACTTGAATATTTCCATTCTTTTCATCTAATTTTATTGTATATTGTTCTGCTTTAAGGTCTTTTAATCTTTTTTCTAATATCTTTTTTGCAAGTTTATAGTTTGAAGTAGTTAAGCTTTCCTCACTATTTACTTTTGTTTCAACAGTTGTATAGCCATTTTCTTCTGTATATTCTACTCCTTCTTGTTTTTCTGTTACTTCATTTCCGTCTTTATCATAAATTTTTGTTTCTGCTATTTCATTACTTACAGTAAAGTTTGCTACTCTACTATTATTAAATTTCATTCCCAATAAATAGTCTGGAACTACATTTACTACTTTATATTCTTTTAACTTGTATATTCCCCCAAATGATGCTATTGAAATTATAATTATTGCTAATATAATTGTTGTTATTGTTATTATTTTATGTGCTTTCACTTTGCCTTCCTCCTATAAAAATTTTGTACCATTTATAATTAGTTCAAACCAAACTTGTAAATATTTTGCTGCATACTTGCTCATCATTGTTCTGTCCATAAATATTTCAAAATAATCCAATACTGGACAAATGTGGTTATCTATTGTTAAGTCTAATGTTACCTTTTTTTCTTTATTGTTTATAATTAGGTCTGCATTTGTTACTGCATAGTTAACTCTATCATGTATATCAAATGTTGCTATATTCTTATTTACTACTCTGTCTCTATGCACGTCAGACTTGTCCGCAAGTATTAATGCTGCTGAAATATCACTAACAGCAGTTCCTGTTTGTTCATCATGATTTCCTATTGCAGACATTATTTCTGTTCTGTCTTTTAAATCCATTCCCATGTCTTTTAATATTTGGTATGCCAATATTGCTCCTGTATGTGCATGATCTACTCTATTTATTCCATTTCCTATATCATGTAAATATCCTGCTATTTTTGCAAGTTCTATTCTATGTTCATCATATTGCAATGTTTCTAAAATTCTTCCTGCTCTATGTGATACAATGCTAATATGTCTTACTGAATGTTCAGTATATCCTAAGGCATCTAGTTGCTTTTGTGCTCCTATTACTAGTTCCTGAACCTCTGGATTGTTTTTCACGTCTTCTAATGTTATCAAAAATCAACACCTCCAATAATATTGTATTTTATAACATTTTTATTTTATATTAAAGGAATCAAAATATCAACAGTTTTTTTATAAATTGTAATTTGTGTAATTAAATCTATTTTTTGTTTACTCCTATTATTCCTCCTAGTGCTCCTGTTAATACACTTGTTATTATCATAATTATAGAAGTAATATTTAATAAAAAATTTCCTGTTACTATACTAGACAATAAATATATTATGGCAATATATATTAACCCCACAAACATTCCATTTATTATTCCATTTTTCTTTATGTTTGATGTACTTATTGTGCTTCCTATTAGTACACTTATTGCTGTTATAATAATTACTATTGTTGGTATTGTGCTTTCTGAAACACTTGTACAGCTAAGTATTATTGAATAAATTAACAGTCCTATTAAAGTTATAATTATCGAAAACGCACTTCCTTTTATAACTTTTTTTATATTATTACCATTCTCACTAATATTTTCAGATACATTTATCATTTATTTCACCTCATTTAAATTTATTCATTACATTCTTTTTTATACCAATAAAAGTAACACAAAAAAAGAAAAGGGAAATAAGTTTCCTTATTTCCTCTTCTTCAAGGCTTACAGAATCACACATTCTTTGCTTTCTGTCTTAATTCTTTCGTTGATTTCGTATGCAAGACCGTTTTCCTTTGTTTCAAGATATAACAGCTTAGCATGTGCTCTCTTTCCGTTTTTGCATTCGTAGATGGTTGCTTTCAGGTTTACAACCAACTTTGCTTCTTCGAAGCAAAGTTCGATGTCTCCATCATCTGTCAGCCGTATCTCCTTAGCCTCATTTAAAAGGCTATTGAATGTAGCGTTAGACATCCAGAAATCCATCTTCTTATGCCCCTTAAGAACAGCTTCTGCAATTTTTTTGATCATTATGATCTCTCCTTTTATAAATTATGTACATTCAGTACATATTTATATTTTACCACAGATTTACATAAATATCAAATTATTTCAATCCTTGCTATGAGTTTTTTGTTCTGGGGATTTCCTAAGATTTCAATATTTTTAGACACTTA
>ERZ809224.678-NODE-678-length-30001-cov-11.104722_pt1 | contig 30001 bp, 31 predicted proteins | sample MGYA00520513_ERZ809224 | MGnify/ENA primary metagenome ERZ809224 (study PRJEB31576, sample SAMEA3212658) | Homo sapiens | biome: human-gut; feature: human gut; material: fecal | place: Sweden | collected 2012 ... | reverse complement strand
AGAGGGCCTTTGGTCCGAGTGGGGAGACTCGAACTCCCGGCATCTTGCTCCCAAAGCAAGCGCGCTACCAACTGCGCTACACCCGGTTATGAAGTTTTCTGATTGTGGTCAAATATGGGGTCAGCGCCGGTTTTTGACCAGTTGCCGGCGAGGGGTAAAACTCCGTCGGCCTTAGCGTCCCAGAGCTTTCCGGGATTTTGGAGAAGTGCGGCTCGAACTCCGGCCTCACGCTCCCAAAGCAGGCGCGCTACCAACTGCGCTACACCCGGATATGAAGTTGTGGGGTGGCCTGGGCGTATTCTCCCAAAGCAAGCGCGCTACCAACTGCGCTACACCCGGTTATCCAGATTTCCTGCGGTCAAAACAAAAGAGTCAAACTGCAAGTAACAGCCTATACATTATACATGATAAACTTGCCCTTTGCAAGCCTTTATAGTATACTGAGTTCCGACATTTTTGAGAGGTGAAGGAACGCCATGCGGATGAGAAAGAAGAAAAATCTGGAGACCCGGATGGAGGCCTGCGCCGCCCTGTGGGTGAAGGACCCGGCGGAGATGAGGGGGCGCTGGCGGGAGAAAAAGCAGGATGCCCGGCTACTCCGGCTGGAGCTGGGCTGCGGCAAGGGCCGCTTTACTGCCGAGACCGCCGCCGCCTCCCCGGAAGACTTATATGTGGCGGTGGAGCGGGTGCCCGATGCCATGGTTATTGCCATGGAGCGCTGCCGAAACCTGGGCCTGACCAACGTGTTTTTCATCGATGGGGACGCCGCCGAGTTGGACCGCTATTTCGCCCCAGACGAAGTGGACCTGCTCTACATCAATTTCTGCGATCCCTGGCCGTCGGTGAAGCACGCCCGCCGCCGCCTAACTGCCGAGCCCTTCCTCCGAGGCTACCGGAAGGTACTCCGGGACGGGGGATGTATTGAGTTCAAGACGGACAATCATGACCTGTTCGAGTGGTCCCTGTTCCAGTTTCCCAAAGCGGGGTATGCGCTGTCCGAGGTCACCCGAGACCTCCACGCCAACGGCGTCCAGGGGGTCATGACCGACTATGAGGAGAAGTTCCACGCCCTGGGCACCCCCATCAACCGCTGTGTGGGTACTAAGGTGGCGCTGCCCGACGTGCCCATTTTGGAGGGACTGGCCCGCCGCCTGCCGGAGTGGGACATTCGGCCAGTGGAGGAAACTGATTTGGAGTCCGTGCTGGCTCTGCTCCTCACCGCCCCGGACTACTTCGCCCTGGACGGCAAGCAGCCTGACCTCAATAGCATCCGGGCGGACCTGACCGCCCTGCCTCCCCGGTGCGCACCGGAGCAGAAGCGCTATGTGGGCTTCTGGAGGGATGGAAAGCCGGAGGCGGTGCTGGACTGGGTGGAGGGCTACCCCCGGGAGCAGACATTGTGGATCGGCTTTTTCCTGGTGGACCGCGCCCTCCGGGACCAGGGCCTGGGGAAGCGGCTCATGTCCGCCCTGCTGGGCGCGGCCTATGACGGTGGGATGGACAGCATCCGCCTGGCCTGCCTGGAGGGCAACGAGACAGGACACCGCTTCTGGGAGGCCCTGGGCTTCCGGGACCTGCGGAAGGGGGAGGCCCTCTCCGGCCAGACCAGCCCTATGTGGGTGATGGAGCGGCTGTCTACCCCGGACAGCGCCCAGTGATGCGAATGATGGGAGGCGAGAGGGTGTGACAGCCAGACCGGACGCGGTGTTTCGTCCCATGGAGGACAGGGACCGGCAGGCGGTGCTGGCCCTGTCCTGGGCATGGGCGGAAGAGAACATCACTTACGGCTACTTTGCCGGCGGGGACAAAGAGAGGTGGGCGGTGAAGTGGCCGGCTACGCCGCCGGACAGATGGAAACCGCCTTCCGGGACAGCAGCATTCAAAGGACGGGGGACCAATGGTTCGAGCTGGAGGAGCTGTATGTGGACCAGTCTCACCGAAGCTGTGGCCTGGGAGGCCGGCTGCTGGACTATGTGGAGGGACAGCTGCGGGGCCAGGGCCCGCTGCTGCGCTTCTACCTGTGCCGGGGGATGACCCTGTACTCCGTCCGGGCCTTCCGGGACCTGTGAGCGGGAGAGGTATCATTCTCAGGGACAAGCCAATTGATCAATACAAATTTGGAGGAAACAGGCCATGCTTTTAGCGCTATACAACTCCGTTCGGATGGAGATGAACAGCGGGACCATCCTAGGCTACTTTTTGCAGGCCCTCCCCATCGCCAGTATCGTGGGCGTGGTATTTTTGATCATCCGGCTTGTCCTCCGGCGGAGGGAGAGCAGGCGAATCAAGTGGGGACAGGAGATCCTGCGGGTGATCTTTGTCTGCTATCTCACCGGGCTGATCAGCCTGGTCGTCCTTCCTGCCAACTTCTGGCTGTATGTCTATGACGGGATCTTCTTCGGCTGGTGGGAGGAGATGGGGCCGGTCTTCCAGCTCGGCGGGGTCAATCTTGTCCCCACCCTCCTGCAATGCCTGACCGGTGAGCTCTCCCTGGGCAGCTGGATGAGGACGATGCTGATCGGCAACGTGGCCATGTTTGTGCCCTTCGGCCTGCTCCTCCCCCTGGTCACGGGGATAAAGGGCGGGAAAAGGCTGGTGCTGGCCGCCGTTTTCGTGCCGGCCTGCTTTGAGGTGGCCCAGCTGATTTTTGGCAGGAGCCTGGATGTGGACGATCTAATCTGCAATTTCCTCGGCATGGTGATCGGCATGGGGATCGCCTGGGCTATCCTGCGGGCAAGGCCTGCAAATCGCTCAAAAAGCGCATAACGCACAGGACGGACAAGCCAACCGCTTGCCCGTCCTGCTTTTGCGATTTGATCTGCCCTGTAGAGACAAAAACAAAGCCGCCCTTGCGGACGGCGGAACGGAGCCTGTAGAAAGGCTTCGGAAGTTTTGGTCCGGAGGGCCCCAGCCTTCGCTGGGGCGCCCCGGTTTTGAGAAAAGAGAGAGGGAGGATTCAAAGATTTGTCTGGCTTCTTCTTCCTGACGTCATTATAATACCAGAGCATCAGGGGCGAATGTTGGATAATTTGAGAACCTTTTATGAAGTTTTTATGAATGGGAGGGGGTTCTCCACTCCGCCAGAGGAAAAACCGGCCGCAGGGGACGCGGCCGGGGGAGTGGGATCCGTTATTTTCTTCGGCGGCCGCGGTAGGTGGTAGTGGTTCTGCGCCGTCCGCTGCCGGAGTAGCTGTATCGCCGTCCGCCCCTGCGGCGGCGGGGCCGAATGAGCGCCAGATAGAGGATGAGCGCCAGGATCAGCACGACGGTCAGGATAACCAGGGCCTTGACCCACCAGTGGGACCAATATTCCTGAATGACCTGCACGGTATAAAGGAAGTCAGAGCGGACCACGGAATCGGCAGCCACCATGGGCAGGGTGCCGTAGGTAACCCCATCATAGACCAAGGAGATGGTGCCCAGCTCCTGCCCGGCGGTGACCGGGGCCTCAATGCTCTGGGGCAGGTCGATGACCAGTTCGGCCTGGGCGGGGTCGTAGTCGGTGGGCATGGTTGCCTCGATGGAGCCCACGGGTTGGGCCAGCACGAAGTCCGTCTCGTCGGACAGGGTGACGGCCACCTCTCGGATCACATCCTCGGTGTTCTCGTCCAGCAGGGTGGTGCGCTGGAAGTTGTCAAAGCCCCATTCCAGCAGGCGTGAGGCCTCGGCAAAGCGGTTGCCCTGCTCCGTGTCGGCCACCTCGGAGCCCAGGATGACGCAGTAGAAGGTGCGCCCCTCCTCGTCCACCGCGGCGGCGGCCACACATCGGCCCGCCTCTCCGGTGCTGCCGGTCTTGATGCCGATGGCCTTGGAGTATGTATTGCCAATGACGTACCAGTTGCTGATCAAGCCGTTGGTGGAGTGGAGCACCCGTTCCTCGTTCATGTTGGTGGCGGGGATGGTGTAGGTGGGGGTGGAGACGATGGTGCGGAACAGCTCGTGCTCCATAGCGGCCTGGGCCATGACGTAGATCTCATAGGCGGTGGTATAGTGGTCCGGGTCGTGCAGGCCGTGGGGGTTGGTGAAGTGGGTGTTCTCCATGCCCAGCTCCTGGGCCTTGGCGTTCATCCGCTCCACAAAGGCCTCGTTGGAGCCGGCCACCGCCTCGGCCAGGATGTTGCAGGCCTCGTTGGCGGAGGGGAGCAGGTCGCAGTAGAGCAGCTGCTCCACGGTGAGGATCTCCCCGGCCTGGATGGGGGGATTGGCGTTGGAGCTGCCCTCGGGCAGGGTCACCGCCTGCTGGGAGGCGGTGATCTGGTCGTCCAGGCTGAGCTCACCGGCCTCAATGGCCTCCAGCACCACCAGGGAGGTCATGATCTTGGTGATGGAGGCGGGGTAGATGCGCTCATAGCCGTTCTGCTCATAGAGCACCTCGCCGTGGTCGCCGTCTACCAGGATGGCCGCGCTGCAGTTGGGCTGGGGATCATCCAGGGCCATGGCCGGGACGGAGAGGGACAGGGCCAGGGCCGCAGCCAGCAGCAGTGAGAAAAAGCGATTTTTTTTCATAGGAATCTCCCGCAATCTGTGATATAATAACATTGCTGTTCTATTTTTCGGCCAGGCCAGGGCCGCAGAGGAAACGGAAAATGGCGGCCAAAGGGCTACATAATAACATTATAGCAGAAAGGGACCTGGGGCGCAATGGGGGAAAAGCAGGCAGGCGAAAAAAGGGGAATCAGGCTGTGGCGGGTATGGGCTCCGGCGGTAACCGCTCTGACCCTGTGCGCCATGACCGTCTGCTTTGCCGCAGGTCAGCTGGCCCCGGAGCCCCTCGTTCTGCTCCCCTCTCCGCCGCCAGTACAATCTCAGGTGCCGGCGGAGGGACGGATTGACCTCAATACCGCCAGCCTGGAGGAGCTGGACACCCTGCCGGGTATCGGCCCCGCCCGGGCTCAGGCCATCCTGGACTACCGCCGGGAGCACGGCCCCTTCCGCTATGTGGAGGAGCTGGTCTATGTGGACGGCATCGGGGAGGGTATCCTGGCCGGCCTGATGGATCTGGTGAGCGTGGGAGATGGGGAGACCCAAACGTAAAGACAAGCCGCCTGATGGGCGCATGGAGGAGACTATGCCGAAAATTTTAGTTGTGGACGACGAGACTGTCCTGGTGAAAGGGATCAAGTTCAACCTGGAAAACGAGGGGTATCAGGTGGAGACCGGGTATGATGGGGAGGAGGCGGTGGACAAGGCCCGCACCGGCCGGTTCGACCTGATCATCCTGGATCTGATGATGCCCAAGATCGACGGGCTTCAGGCCTGCATGAAGATCCGGGAGTTCTCCAATGTGCCCGTCATCATGCTCACTGCCCGAAGCGAGGATGCGGACAAGATCATCGGATTTGAGTGCGGGGCGGACGACTATATCACCAAGCCCTTTAACATTTTGGAGCTGAAGGCCCGCATTCGGGCGCTGCTGCGCCGGGCTGGCCAGACCGCACAGCAGCAGCGCGATGCCAGCCGGCTGGAGCGGGGTGCCATCGCCATTGATACCGCCGAACGGGCCGCCTGGCGAAATGGGGCGCCGGTGGACCTTACCGCCAAGGAGTTTGACCTCATGGAGCTGCTCATGCGAAACCCGGGCCGGGTGTACAGCCGGGAGAACCTGCTCAACCTGGTGTGGGGATATGAGTATATTGGGGAGCTGCGCACGGTGGATGTTCACATCCGGCGTCTGCGGGAGAAGCTGGAGCCCGATCCGGCCAACCCGGAGTATATCCTCACCAAGTGGGGAGTGGGGTACTATCTGAGCAACCCATAAGCAGACCTGCTGGCGGCCTGCGCAGGGCAATCCTGGACGGAACGGAGGGTGAGTGGCGGTGAAGCAACAGCGGGAGCGGGAGAAAATGGGGCAGAGCGCGGGAAAAGTGCCGTTCTTTCGCAGTATTCAGACAAAATACGCCCTGACCTATCTGCTGGTGGTGGCCGCCATCGTGCTGGTGATGAATACCTACCCCTTGCTCATGGCTCAAAACATGGTGTTTTCCTCCAAGGAGAATACGCTGAAGCGGCAGGCCCTCACCATTGGGAACGCTTTGGCTGTGTCAGAGAGCCTGAGCGTGGAAGGGGTGGAGCAGGCCATGACTCTGCTGGAGGACCTGCAGGTTACCAGGGTGCTGGTCACCGATGACACCGGCCTCATCCTCTACGACAGCTCCACGCTGGACAACCGGAGAGATGACTATGCCCTGATGGGCGAGGTAGTGGCCGCCCTGCGGGGAGAGGACGTCTTCCGATCGGAATACCGGGGTGAGGCGTTCCGGTCCCGGGCAGCGGTGCCAGTAGTCTATCGGGGGGTCACCCTGGGCGCGGTCTACCTCTATGAATACGATACGGAGCAGGCGCAGGTTCTGCGGTCCATTCAGTCCAACCTGGCCTATATCTCTACAGTAATCTGCGTGATTGCCCTAATCCTGGCTCTGATCCTGGCCAAGGCCCTCACCAGGAACACCTCCCTGCTGCTGGGGGCCATCCGCCGGGTGCGGGAAGGGGAGTACAGCCATCGGGTGGAGCCCCGAGGGAAGGACGAAATGGCCCAGCTGGCCACCGAGTTCAACCAGCTGACCGACCGGTTGCAGACTACCGAGGAGGTGCGGCGGCGGTTTGTGTCTGACGCCTCCCACGAGCTGAAGACACCCTTGGCCTCCATCCGCTTGCTCACCGACTCCATCCTACAGAATCCCAATGTGGATATGGACACGGTGCGGGAGTTCGTAGAGGATATCGGGGAGGAGGCGGACCGCCTCACCCGGATCAGTGAGCGGCTGCTCACGCTCACCCGGCTGGATGCCGATCGGGAGCGGCCCCAGGAGCCGGTGGAGCTGGGGCCTGTGGTAGACAAGGTGGCGCATATGCTCCGCCCCCTGGCCCAGGCGGTGAATGTGGAGCTGAGGTGCAGCCTGGAGCCCGCCTGCACCCTGTTGGCCACGGAGGACGACCTGTACCAGGTGGCCTTCAATCTGATGGAGAACGCCATCAAGTACAATCTGCCCGGTGGGAAGGTGGACGTGACGGTGTGCCATGAGGAGGATCAGGTATGCCTCATTGTGGAGGATACCGGCGTGGGCATTCCGGAGGAGGACATGCCCAAGATATTCGACCGGTTCTATCGGGTGGACAAGGCCCGGTCCCGGGCCGCAGGCGGTACCGGACTGGGGCTATCCATCGCCCGGGATACCGCCCGGCTCCACCGGGGGGATATTATAGTCCAGGCGGGCACCGGAGGAAAGGGGACCCGGTTTGAGGCCAGGTTTCCCGCGCTTGCTGGAGAGGAGGGGACGGAATGAGGAAGGCTCTGTACCTTCTGCTGGCCATTCTGATCTGCTTGGGACTGGTCTCAGCATGCGCGGAGGAAGAAACGGCGCCGTCGGGGAGGCTCCTGTGGTTCGTGTCGGACCAATCCATGCAGGAAGTGCCCACTGCGGCGTTGGCCAGCCAGCCCTACCAGGGCGAGTCCTCCATTCCTGCCCTGCTGGAGGCGCTGTTGGAGGGGCCGGAGGCGGGGAGCGGGCTGGTCAGCGCCATTCCCTCCGGGACTAGGCTGCTGGGCTGGTCCATAGAGAATGGGGTAGCCTATGTGGACCTGTCCCAGCCCTATGGGGATCTGGTGGGGGTGGATCTCACCTTGGCCGATTATAGCATTGCCCTTACCCTTGCCCAGCTGGAGGAGGTGGACGGTGTGGTGATCACCGTCAACGGCAGCTATCGAGAGGGCGGGGATGGCCGGGTGCTCCATGCGGAGGATGTGGTATTCTCCGGTGTGGAGGAGGAGCCGGTGGAGCTGTCTGCCGCGCTGTATTTCCGCAGGGCGGGTACCCAGGAGCTGGGCTACGAGCTGCGGGTGTTTCTGCTTACTGAGGATGACACCCCGGCCTTGGCGGTGCTGGAGGCCCTGGTGGCAGGCCCCCAGGACGAGGGACTGGCGGCGGTTCTGCCCGAGGGGCTGGAGATCCGGTCGGTTCGGATGGAGAACGGTGTGTGCTATGCCGACCTGTCCGCCGCCCTACTGGAGTCCGTCCCGGACAGCCGAGAAGAGCAGGAGCTTGTGGTGTACTCCATCGTCAATACCCTATGCAGTCTGGAGACGGTGGATGGGGTCCAGCTGCTGGTGGAGGGGGAGGGACTGGAGGAGTACGGCACGTTGCGGCTGAACGGGCCATTGGAGTTTTTCGAGGCGGATTGACCCGCCCGGATGATAGAGTGACGAAGCCCGGCAAAGGGCAATCTCAGTTACCCAGAAAGGAAGAGAACCAGCCATGAAGTTTGACACCAATTGCCTCCACGCCGGTTACCGGCCCGGGAACGGCCAGCCCCGGAACATCCCAATCATCCAGTCCACTACCTTTCGGTATGAGACCAGCGAGGATATGGGTAAGCTCTTTGACTTAGAGGCGTCCGGCTATTTCTACACCCGGCTGCAGAACCCCACCAGCGATGCGGTGGCTGACCGTCTGAAGGTGCTGGAAGGGGGGAGTGCGGCCATGCTGCTCTCCTCAGGACAGGCGGCCTCCTTCTTCTCCATCTTCAATATCGCCTCGGCCGGCGACCACGTGGTGTGCTCCTCCGCCATCTATGGCGGCACCTACAACCTGTTTGCGGTCACCATGAAGCGCATGGGGATCGGGTTTACCTTCGTGGAACCGGACTGCACCGACGAGGAGCTCAATGCCGCCTTCCAGCCCAATACTAAGGCGCTGTTCGGTGAGACCATTGCCAACCCGGCGTTGTCTGTGCTGGACATTGAGCGGTTTGCCGCCGCTGCCCACGCCCATGGGGTGCCCCTCATTGTGGACAACACCTTCGCCACCCCCTGGGGCTGCCGGCCCATTGAGTGGGGAGCGGACATTGTCATCCACTCCACCACCAAATACCTGGACGGCCACGCTGCGGCGGTGGGGGGCGCCATCGTGGACTCGGGCAACTTTAACTGGGCGGCCCATGCCGACAAGTTCCCCGGCTTGACCACCCCCGATGAGAGCTATCATGGCATCACCTACATCGAGAAGTTCGGCCAGGGGGGCGCCTACATCACCAAGGCGGTGGCCCAGCTCATGCGGGACTTTGGATCAACCCCTGCGCCTATGAACGCTTGGCTTTTGGGTATGGGGATGGAGACCCTGCCTCTGCGCATGGCCCGGCACAGCCAGAGCGGGCTGGGCATGGCCCGGTATCTCCAGGACCACCCCAAGGTAGCCTGGGTGCGCTACCCTGGCCTGCCGGGGGACAAATACTATGAACTGGCACAAAAGTATCTGCCCAAAGGAGCCAGCGGCGTGGTGTCCTTTGGGGTGAAGGGGGGCCGGGCCGCGGCGGAGAAGTTCATGGCGGGGCTGAAACTGTGCTCCATTGCCACCCATGTGGCAGATGCCAAGACCTGTGTGCTCCACCCCGCCTCCGCCACCCACCGTCAGATGAACGACCAGGAGCTGGAGGCTGCCGGGGTGGGACCTGACCTGATTCGGCTGTCCGTGGGGTTGGAAGATTTGGACGATTTGATCGGGGATGTGGAGCAGGCTCTGGCTGGGGTCTGATTGAAGGGAAGAGAACAAACTGGGCGCCAGGGGGCGGGAAAGAGACCCGCCCCCCGGCGCCTGCTTTTTCGGATGCGCAATCTGGGAAAAGTCCAGGGAAGGGACGAAAATTTTACTTGACCTTCCACCAGATATAAGGTCTAATATGAACACAGAAAGGGGAAGGCGCCGGTGAAGATCAACGAAGTGGAGCGGCTGGTGGGCATCACCAAGGGCAACATCCGATTCTATGAAAAGGAGGGGCTGCTCAGCCCAGGCCGCAACAGCGAAAACGGCTATCGGGACTACAGCGAGACAGATGTGGTGTGGCTGAAGAAGATCAAGCTGCTACGGCTGCTGGACGTACCCATTGAGGAGATCCTCCGGCTGAAAGCGGGAAGCCTCACCCTGGCTGACGCCATGGACCGGCATATGATTCAGATGAAGCGCCGGCAGGCCAACCTGGCAGCGATCCATGGGATGTGCGCCGCGCTGCGGGACAGCCGCCAGACCCTGGACAGCTTGGATGTGGACCGGGCGCTGGAGCAGGTCCGCCAGCAGGAACAGGAGGGGACCAGATTTGTGGATGTGAGGAAGCGGGATCACCGGAGCAAGTATCTGGGCGCGGTCTGGGGCGCGGCAGTCATGCTGGTCCTGATGGCGGGATTGTTTGCCCTGATCGTATGGGGATTCACCATTTCCCCGGAGGAAGCGCCGCCCCTGGCGCTCATTATAGTGCTGGCGGCCATCCCGCTGGTGATCATCTTTGGGGTGCTGCTGGCGCTGTACCAACGGATCAAGCAGATCAGAGGAGGGGAAGAGGATGCTGCTGCTGAATATTGAATACATTCCCGGCAAACGCATTGAGGCATTGGGGATGGTGAAAGGAAGTACGGTGTATTCTAAGAGCTTCGGAAAAGACTTCATGGCGGGGATGAAGACCCTGGTAGGAGGGGAGATCGAGGGCTATACCGATCTGCTCAGCCAGGCCAGGCAGATTGCCACCAAACGGATGGTGGATGAGGCGGCGGAGCTGGAGGCGGACGGAGTCATTGGGATCCGCTATGCATCCGCTTCCATCATGCAGGGGGCGGCGGAGATCACCGCTTACGGTACCGCCGTGCGCATCCTGGGAGTGGAACCCCGGACGGATTCCACCACAGAAAATTTGGCGGGAAAATGAAGACCTGAAAGCTGGTGTAAGGTTGGAAGAGCGCACCGGCTTTCAGAAGAAACGGAGGAAATACCCATGTTGAAAATTGAACACTATTCCAAGACTTACTCCGGCGGGCACAGGGCGGTAGACGACCTGTCCCTACATGTGCTGCCCGGGGAGATCTACGGGTTCATCGGACATAACGGGGCGGGCAAGACCACCACGCTCCGGGCGGTGGCCGGAGTGATGGACTTCACTGAGGGACGCATCCTCATTGACGGCCATGACATTAAGAAGGAGCCGGTGCCGGCCAAGAAAGTCACCGCCTTCCTGCCTGACAACCCGGACCTCTACGAGTTCATGAAGGGAATTGACTTTCTCAATTTCATTGCAGACCTCTACGATATTCCTGCCGACCAGCGCACCCGGGATATCCGCACCTATGCCGATGCCTTCGAACTAACTGGAAATCTGGGTTCCCCCATCGGCAGCTACTCCCACGGCATGCGGCAGAAACTGGCCCTGATTTCCGCGTTCCTCCGGCACCCGAAACTACTGGTGCTGGATGAGCCCTTTGTGGGACTGGATCCCTCCGCCTCCCACCTGATGAAGGAGTTTCTGGCCCAGCTGTGCAGGGAGGGCAGTGCGGTCTTCTTTTCCACCCATGTACTGGAGGTGGCGGAAAAACTGTGCGATAAGATTGCCATCATCAAGAACGGGCGATTGGTAAGATGCGGGCCCACCCAGGAGCTGGTGGGGGACTCTGATCTGGAGAGCGTGTTCCTGGAACTGGAGGGAGAGAAAGCATGAAGAAATTCCTCGCGCTGCTGAAGGTGAGTGTCAAGGCCATGCTCCTCACTTCCTCAGGGGTTGGGATGGGCAAACGCCGCCGGGCGGTGTCCGGCGTGGGCGCGGTGGTGCTCATTGCCTTTCTGGGCCTGTACCTGTCCGGCATGTACAGCTTCATGCTGGTGGATGTGCTCGCCCCTGTGGGCATGGAGAGCTTGGTGCTGGTGTTTATGGGGCTGACGGCCCTGTTCGGCGGTTTGCTGTTTACTGTGTTTGCCGTGCGCGGGGTGCTCTTTGGAGGAAAGGACAATGATCTGATGCTGTCCCTGCCCGTGCCTGCCTCCCTGTTGGTGGCCAGCCGGATGGCGGCCATCTATCTGGAGAACTTGGTGTTCTCCTTCTTTGTCCTGTTGCCCGCGGGAGCGGCCTGCTTCTTTTTGGGAAGTCAGGACTATGGCGCGGGGCTGTGGATCAGGGTGGTGCTGGCCGCTCTGGCCCTGCCCCTGCTGGACACCGCTCTGTCCGTACTGCTGGGGGCGGGACTGGCCTTTCTCTCCTCTAAGGTGTCTAAGGGAAAGGCACTGGGACAGAACGTGGTGATGGCGCTGTTTCTCGTGGCGGTGTTCTACTTCTCCTTCCGGCTCAACGACTTGATTGCGGAGCTGGCAGTCCATGCGGCCGGGATTAAGGAGGGAATGACCTGGGCGGCCCCACTGCTATGGATGGCAGACGGAGTGCTGGGCGACTGGGGGCTGCTGCTGGCCTTCCTGGCTTGCTGTGCCATTCCCTTTGCTCTGGTGGCCCTGGTGCTGGGCAAGGGCTACCGGCGGGCGGTGACCGCCTTTCAGACTCGGACGGCCCGCAGCGACTACAGGCTTACGGCCCAGTCCGCAGCCGGGCAGCGAAAGGCCTTGCTGCGCAAGGAGGCCAAGCGATTTTTCGGAACCCCCATCTACTTCTGGAACGGAGGGCTGGGGCTCATCTTTTTGCTGGTGCTCGGCGGGGCGGCGGTGGTCAAGCGGGGAGATCTCCAGGCCTTGCTGAGCCAGCTGAACGGGATGCTCCCGGTGGCCCCGCTGGCTGGGGCGGTGATGGGCTTTTGCCTCTCCATGACGGTGGTATGCGCCCCCTCCGTCAGCCTGGAGGGCCAGTGCCTGTGGATCCTACGGGAGGCACCGGTGAGGGAGAAAACGCTGCTGTGGGTCAAGACCGGATTCCAGCTGCTGTTGACCCTCCCCTGTACCATCATTGCTGCCGCATGCCTGACCTGGGCTCTGGCCCTGCCGGCGTGGCAGGGAGGTCTGCTGCTGTTGGCCATGGGGGCCTTCTGCGTGGGCAGCGCCTGCTTTGGTATGATGATGGGGCTTACCTTTCCCAAGTTGGATGCCGCCAACGAGGCTCTGGTCATCAAGCAATCCATGTCGGTAACCCTGGCCATGTTTGTTCCCATGGGAGCGTTGGCGCTGGCAGGGGTGGCGTGTTGGCTAGGCAGTATGCTGAGCCCGGAGGCAATGCTGCTTTTGCCCACTGCACTGCTTGTGATACTGGCTGTCCTATGCTGGCTGTGGCTAGAGAACCGGGGACCGGCGCTTTTGAAGAGATTATAGAAATCACTATCCCAACGCTGAGAAATGGACCCCATTTCGAAGGCGGTGGCGGAAAGGGCAGAGACGGCAACGCTTCCCCGGATCAGTACGATGTTTGGTACTGGTCTGGGGAAGCGTTTTGAAAGTAGGATGATTTTTGGGAAGGAAGCCCCCGGCGGTTTGTGAAAACTTGAATAGAGAGAAAACTATGACACCACCGGCTGATTGCCAGTGGACCACACATGCTGCTCCTTGGCGGCGGCAGGCGTATTCTGGGCCATGACGCCCACCAGCTTGTGGGGGACATAGGGCTCCTCCAGGTAGGCGCACTCCTCTGGAGTCAGCTTTAGGTCCACAGCCTTGACGGCCCCCTCAATGTGGCGCACCTTGGTTGCGCCCACCACCGGAGCTGGTACTTTTGTCAGGAGCCAGGCCAGCGAGACCTCCGTCATGGAGACGCCCCGCCGATCCGCAATCTCCGCCACCCGGTCGATGATGACCTGGTCCTTCTGGGCGGTGGCGTCGTACTTAAACTTGGCGTAGCTGTCCTCCTCCAGCCGTTTGGAGGTCTCGCCGGGATGCTTGGAGAGCCGGCCGCCGGCCAGGGAACTGTACGGCGTCATGGCGATATTGTCCTCGGCGCACAGCTTGGCCATCTCCCGCTCCTCCTCCCGGAAGATCAGGTTGTAGTGGCCTTGGATGGACACGAACTTGGCAAAGCCCTCCCGCTCCGCCAGGGCGTTGGCCTTTGCAAGCTGGTAGGCAAAACAGTTGGAGATTCCGATATACCGGACTTTTCCCGCTTGCACAACCCGGTTGAGGCCGTCCATGATGTCGTGGAGTGGGGTCTGGTAATCCCACATGTGGTAGATATACAAGTCGATATAGTCCAGCCCCAGGTTCCTCAGGCTGGTGTTCACCATGGTTTCAATATGTCGCTGCCCGGAGACACCCGCGGCAATCTCCTCCTGGGTGCGGGGGAGGAACTTGGTGGCCACAACCACCTTGTCCCGCTCAGCAAAATCCCGCAGGGCACGGCCCAGATACTGCTCGCTGGTGCCACTCTGATAGCCGATGGCAGTGTCGAAGAAGTTGACGCCCAGCTCCAGGCCCTGCTTGATGACCTCACGGGAGTGTGCTTCGTCCAGGGTCCAGCTGTGCTGTCCATTCTTGGCGTCGCCGAATCCCATGCATCCCATGCAGATGCGGGAGACGTTCAGGTCGGAATTGCCCAGTTTCGCGTACTGCATCTCCGGCTCCTTACTCCAGCCCGTTGTAGGTCTCGCCGTCCACCGGCTCACACCACTCGTTGGAGGTCTCCTCTCCGGGGACCTCCACAGCAATGTGGGAGAACCAGCTGTCCTTCTTCGCTCCATGCCAGTGCCTGACCTCTGCGGGAATGGTGATGACTGTGCCGGGGGTGAGGCTCACGGCGGGCTTGCCCTCCTCCTGGTACCAGCCCTCGCCGGCGGTGCAGATCAGCAGCTGACCGCCGCCGCTCTTGGCATGATGGATATGCCAGTTGTTCCGGCAGCCCGGTTCAAAGGTGACGTTGGCCAGGAACACCGGGCACTTGCCCGGCTCTGTCAACGGGTTTAGGTAGGAGTTCCCAATGAAATATTGGGCGTAGGCGGTGTTGGGCTGGCCAAGGCCAAAGTGGTTTTCCTGGTCGAAGGAGGCTTTGTCTTGAAATTTCACAAGGATCATCCTTTCCGTTGATGTTGTGGGCAGAGGCGTTCCGGTGGGCTGGGCCGCAGAGCGAATGCGGCCGAGGCACCAAGGAAGCCGTTCGATCGTGGGATCTAACCATATTATAGGAAAAACGGGCGCTGCTGTCTAATGCCTATTTTTTATTTTTTCAGATGCATTTCTTGTATGGATCAGCGGATGAAAGGACCTCCGGACTTACCGCGGTCCGGAGGCCTAGGAGAGCGAATGCCTGTGCGCATGGTAGAAAGCGGAAGCCTTCGCGGGTTTGGCTTAAGGCTTTCCTGCATGGTAGCGCAGCCAGAGGGTATTGCCGGGCAGTACTTTGGTCTCTTCGACCGTGAAAGGGACAGGGACATGGTCCGGCAGAAAGGAAGCCGGTTCAAAGACGGAGAGGGCGTTGCCGCCATCTGCCACAGGAGCGATGACCAGGCTCAGCTCATCAATGAGTCCATCCTGCAGAAAGGCTTGATTGGTAATACCTCCGCCGGCAACCATCAGACGGGAAATGCCGAACGATCCGCTCAGTTTGCGCAATAGCAGGGAGCAGTCCAGACGGTCCTCACCGGCAAATAGATAGGAGATACCCCGCTTCCGCAGATAGGAGAGGTAGCGGGGGGAGGCCTTCTGGGTGAGGGCCTGGATGACGTGGGAGGTGGGGCGGCCCTTTCTGGCTACGAGGTGGGAGTGAAAGGCCAGCTCGCCCTGGGGATCCATGGAGACGATAAAGTTACCCACGGCGAGGCCTTCCGGATTGATGAAATCCTGCCTGGATGACTCTGGCGCCTCTTCCGGCAGAGAGGAGACGGCGCCGTCGGCATACCCACCCAGCATGGTGGTGGTTCCATACAGGGTGGCCTGACAGCGGTAGAATCCCCGCAGGGATCCATAGGCCTGCTGGGCGGGCCCGGCCTCCGGAGCGCGGAAGAAATCTCCGTCAATTTTTCCGTCCAGTGAGGTGAGCATATGGCAGACGACAAATGGGGCTTTATGTTCCATAGGGACCTCCCAACTGATCGCGGCTAGACTGCCGCCGCATTATTCCAGCGCTCCACCGTCCTGAAAGGCATTGCCGACCCGTTCACCCAACACATGGTAGCCGTTGTGGGACGGTTCAAAGGCGATGGGCTTAAAGAGGCTGAAGTCAATTCCATCCGGACCCAGCACCGATTCATCCACGCTGACATTGACGATCTGACCGATGAGGTTGCCGCCCTCGCTGACCTTTAACAACCTGCACTCCAGAGCGACCGGAAGCTCGTTGATGAGCGGGGCGTCCACGAGCTCGCTCCTGGTGGTGTGGAATCCGGACTTCTCCACTTTGGCCGGTTCACGGTTACCAGAGACCATACCCACATAGTCAGCGGGTACTACGTGGTCGGCGTCGGCGAAGCTTACGGTGAAGGCCTTCCTGTCCAGGATGTTCTTGGTGGTGCGGTGTCCCTGGCTCAGGCAGAGGACTACTTGGTCTGCCCCATACAGACCGCCCCAAGCCGCGTTCATGGCGTCTGGAGTCCCATCCGGGTTATAGGTGCCAATGATGAGCACCGGAAGGGGGTAGAACCAGGGCTTGGATCCAAAGTTTTTACGCATTATGATCACTCCTTTTGATTTCTTTTGCAGATGTGTGATGGAAGCCTTTCAGCAGGTCTGGGCTGCTGTCATATCTGTTCGTCCACCGGGGGAACCATCTCGGCATACCCTTTCAATAGTTCAGGGGTACTTACATAGTAGCGCTTCTGCTTATCCATGGCAGCGACTAGGGCCATCTCCTCATCGGTGAGGGCAAAGTCGAACAGGGCGAAATTGTCCCGGATATGGTCCGGATTTTTGGAGCCTGGAATGACGATGTTTCCGGCCTGAATGTGCCAGCGCAGGATGATTTGGGCGTTGGATTTGCCGTACTTTTGACCCAGCCGGGTGAACAGAGGCTCCTGGATCAGGGCCTTGTCCCCGTGACCCAGGGGGTACCAGGCCTGGATAACCATGCCCTCTTTGCTGAGGAACTTCTTCAGCTCCTTTTCCTGGGAGTAGGGGTGGACCTCAGTCTGGAGGACGGCGGGCTTCACCTGGCAGACGTTCAGGATCTCCTGAATCTGAGCTTGGTTAAAATTGGAGAGGCCAATGGCCCTCACTTTACCTTCCTGGTACGCCTTCTCCATGAGCCGGTACCCGGCGAGGTAGTTGCCGGCAGGCTGGTGGATGAGCAGCAGGTCGATGTAATCGGTATCCAGCCGCGCAAGGGTCTTGTCTACTGCGTCGGATTGCTCATAGAAGCTGGGCCACAGCTTGGTCTCCAGGAAAATTTCCGCTCTGGGCAGGCCGGACTGCCGTATGGCCCTGCCCACCGCTTTCTCGTTGACATAGGCGTTGGCGGTGTCAATCAGCCGATAGCCGCATTCCAAAGCGCTCATCACGGAGGCTTGGGCCTCGTCTGGGGTGAGCAGGAAGGTTCCAATGCCCGCCATAGGCATCTTCACGCCGTTGTTTAAAGCTGCGTATTCCATAACTCATGTTTCCTTTCTGTGTTAGTCATTGTATATGACCGGCTTGATCAGGCTCCGGTCGTGCTGGAGAAACAGGTTCATGGCCGCTGGGATGCAGTCCATGCCGTGAAAGCGGTGGGTGATCAGTTTTTCCGGAGCCACCCGGCCGCAGGCGATGAGCTTAGCCATGCGGGACATCCACAGCCGCCCACCTCCGCAGCCAACCCCCTTGATGGTCTTATCCCCGTAGCCAAAGCCCCACACCGCGGGGTCGATCTCAAGAGGCTTGCCGCCGAAGTAGGCGCTCAGATTGACCAGAGTGCCCCCCTTCTTTAGGATGGACAGGCCCTTGCTCAGCTCTCCTTCCCCGCCGCCGCACAGGACCACACCGTCTACCGGCCCACCGTTGTCCCGGACGATTCGCTGCAGGTAGTCCTCGTCATGGTAATGTGGCTGAGAATATCAAAACTGCCGGATACCATCTGGGGTGCGGGGACGCTATAGGTGTAGGTGGGGTCCATCAGGGCAAACCTGGCATTGCACTTGGGGTAATCCCGTCCGGTCTTAATTCGCTTTTCCTCATGGGTGATTACCGCACCGCCGTTACACTCGCTCCCGGTACCAGCCACCGTGACGATGACGCCCAAGGGCAGGGGCTCAAAGTCAATGACGCCGGGCCGGGCCCAAAAGTTTTCCCAGAGATCTCCCTCGTACCGGGCCGCCAGGGACACGGCTTTGCAGCAGTCCATCACGGACCCGCCGCCCACGGCGAGGATGATGTCGGCATGATGCTCTCTGGCCAGCTTGGCGCCTTCCTGGACCTTGGCATAGGTGGGATTGGCCATGATACCGGAGAACTCCACAATGGTTTTTCCAGCTCCCCGTAGGATGTCGGTCACTTCGTCGTAGATGCCGTTGCGCCAAATGGATCCGCCGCCGTAAGCCAGCAGGACAGTATCCCCATAGGGCTTGAGCAGGCAGGAAAGATATTCCTTCACGCAACCTTTGCCGAAATAGACCTTGGTGGAATTTTCGAAGATAAAGTTGTTCACAAGTACGCACCCTTTCCAGAAATTGCGTTTGGACGGGGTTCCCAAGTCGGTGACGCTCTGCCGGCTTGCCCCCAGAGCCAAGCCATGGCCCGGCCCGGGATGGTGCCGGTCTCGCCCATGTAGCTGATCATATGATAAGAGAATCGAGACTTCCGAAGAAGTCCCGATTCGTTATGTACTATATACCCGGAAGTTAACAGCGGGAAAGATGTCAGCGGGAAACCCGTCGTACCGCCTCCAAAAAGCGGCGGACCACTGGGGAGGCATTCGGAGCGTGGAGCAGGCCGAAGGGGATGGTATAGCTCCAATCCACGGGAAGAACCTTCAAGAGAGGATGGACATACCGCCAGTTTTCAATGGCCATGAGGACACAGTTATTGTTTTCGCACTGGTTGAAGACGGACACATCATAGAAATTGAAGTCCTCAATCTGTATCTGAGGGTGGTTTTTCCACAGGTCATCCCGGAGAAGATCCACATAGTGGCTCCAGTCCCGGTGCATCAGCATCAGCTTTTCCCCATATAAATCGTCCAGCGTCAGCTTGTCCTTTTGTGCCAGACGGTGATGGACGGATACGGCACAGCAGATCGGTTCCCGGGAGAGTTCCAACCCCGCGCACTGACGCAAGCGCAGCATGGTCTCGTCAAAGATGCCGGCGACCACATCGATGTTCCGGCCCAGGTTGCCCAGAATCTCCCTGGCGTTCTCCGGCGTGTTCTCAAAGGGGACCAGTTGAAACTTGATGTCAGGACAGAATCTCTGCACCTTGGGCCACAGATCTACCAGCACCTGGGCAGGAGTCATGGCAGAGGTGCCGATACGGATCACGTTGTCTGTCTCCTGTACGGCGTTGCGCGCACGGGTAACAGAGTCCTTGCAGTACTGGATGATATACCTGGCGTCCTGGAGAAGGGACTGGCCAGCCTTGGTCATCTGCAGTCCTCGATGGCTGCGGACAAAGAGCTGCAGCCCCAGACTCTCCTCCAGGAGATTGATCTGTTTGATGACGGCAGGGGGGGAGATGTACAACTTTTCCGCCGCCTTGTTGAAGCTACCGGACTCTGCCACACAGAGGAAAGTTTCCAGCTGCGGGTTATACACAGGATCACCGTTCCTTTCCTTCCTCGGAGCACGGGGTGGTTCCCCGACTCACATTGTAGCGCGGGGAAAGAGAAAAGTCAAAGAAATTGTGCCTACTTTCAAGAAAACAGTGGAAAGAAGGGACATATGGTGGAAGAAATGTGCATTGATGTGGGGCGGCCAGGAGCGCGCCCTGAGAGAGGATGGTCCCGCCCGGTGGGGTGGAATACCTGCCGATTAGACTGCCGGAGGCTGAAGACCAGGTGGGAATATAGCGTTTGCGGGGCCGCCGGTTTTTCGGCAGCGCGGTCCCAGCTGCTGAAGAGGGGCGGGAATCCATGAGAGGCGGAAGAGGCGCGCACGGGTGTGCAAAGGGCAATGGAACTCAAAGAGGATGACAACAGGGGTGTTGGCATTGGAGATGCTGCTGGCAGTGATGGCGGGCTGCGTGGATCCTGCGGGGAATACGCAGCAGGCTGGAGGGCCAACCTAATCGGTGGTTGCACCTCTGCCCATTCAGACCAGGCCCCGGGGAACCGCTGGGCAGTGGGGAGATTCTCTGTGGGGAGAACATCTCCCCGTTAGACGAACGGCAGAAGGCGGTGATCGACACCCACAGGACTCGGGTCGATGAATGTCTGAGGAGGGACCCTTTTCCTGGCTTGCACGGCGTTCCGTCGGCGGCCACGAGGCATCCAGACCTGCTTCGCCGAAAAAGGGAATCAGGGGGTGCGATCTTCTGGCTGAAGGGCCCAGGATGTTAAGAAACCCTGAAGATTCCCGGGGCTCTATTGACAGGCAGGACGCTGATCCTGTATACTAATCGGCGATAGCGGGAGCGGAGATGGGAAGATCAGAGGATGCGGCTGGCTCGGCGCGGCACCGGACGGATGGATCCCACAGCGTTTAGAAGGAAGAATTCTGGACAGGCAGGCGCAGCCTGAGTTTGTTTTCGGAGCTCAGGGGTGCCTGTTTCCCTTTTCCGGCTGGCCGCAAAGTAGGGGATGATAGATTGACGAACAAAGAAAAGCTGCTGACCGCCCTGAAAGGAATGGTCGTGGGCGGCACGATGCTGGTTCCGGGCGCCAGCGGCGGCTCCATGGCCATCATCCTGGGGGTATATGACCGCCTGGTGTCCTCTGTCAGCTCCTTCATGAAGCATAAGCGGGCCAGCTTCGTTTTCCTGACCTTGTTCGCGGTGGGCGGGCTGCTGGGCATGATCCTGTTTGCCAAGCCGCTGCTGACCTTGATCGAACGGTACCCCATGCCCATGCGATACTTCTTCCTGGGCGCGGTGGCGGGGGGCATCCCCCTCATTTTTCGGGAGGGCCAGGTGAAGCGCTTCTCCTGGCGACAGCCAGTGTATATCCTCATTGGGATCGTAGTAGTGGTGCTCATCGGACTGGTTCCTGTGGGAAAGGTGCAGTCGGAGATGGAGGCCGGCTTGCTCAGCTTTCTGCTTCTGGCGGTGGCGGGATTTATCGCGGCAGTGGCTCTGGTGCTGCCAGGGATCAGCGTATCCTACCTGCTGTTGCTTATGGGGCTGTATGACGAGACGATGCGAGCCATCAGTACCCTCTATCTGCCCTTCCTGATCCCGCTCGGGCTGGGGTTGGTGGCGGGAATCGTGCCCACTACTAAGGTGCTGGAGCGGGCCATGAACGATCACCCTCAGCCCACTTATCTGATCATGCTGGGCTTCATGCTGGCCTCCCTGGCGGAACTGTTCCCTGGAGTTCCTGGCTGGCCGGAGGCCCTACTGTGCCTGCTCACTCTGGCGGCGGGGTTCGGGATCATCTGGGGCATTTCCCGAAAGTCATAAGGAAAGAAAAGCGAAACACAGCGGATTGCGGTTCGACGCAGTCCGCTGTGTTTTTTCATCTGAAGCGAAGAGGGGACTTAATCCAGTTCTACCAAGATTGCCCGCTGCCCCATGGATTCAAAACAGTCCCAAAGGACGTCTGGGTCGATGGAGTATTCCCCGTAGATGGGGTCGGCAACCTGAAAGAGCCCGGCCTCCATGCCGGACAGCACTACGCAGTGGAGGTTGCTGTATGGAACGTAAGTGCTTCCGTCGGGCAAAGTCCAGGTGAAGGAGCTGGCGTAGGTGGGATCTGCATAGCCCAGCGTAACCCAGATGGCCAGGGGAACGCCGTCCAAAGCGTAATCCTCCAGTTCCTCTCGGCTCAGGCCGGTGACAGACACTACCTGGGCGTCTGACCCGGCGTCGGCGAGAAAGGCGTTGCCCGCCTGGATGATGGGCCCCTCGAAGCAGTACCAGCCGCCGCTCTGGCTGGTGGCGTCCCCCACGTAGTACTCCTCCGGGGAGGGGCCCAACCGCTGCCCGCCCTGATAGGTGAACCCCTGGGTGGGAAGATAGTTCTCATAGAGGTCCAAATGGTCCACAGGATAGCTGGCACTGTTCAGCAGCATGGCAAGGCTGGTCACCTCGCAGCCATTTGGCAGTTCTGGGCTCTGATAGATCAGCTCTACCGGATCGTAAGTATCGGAAGGGAGGTCGGAGAGATCGGTGAACTCCGGATCGGATAGGACAGGTTCCGTATGGGAGATGGACAGATGCTTACCAGAGGCGGTCTGCCCAGCGCCAGAGGGGAAACAGCCGGAGAGAAGGCTGGAAACAGATAGGCATAACGCCAACCACAGGATCAGATATCGTTTGAAAGAATTGCGGCACATAGAAATACTTCCTTATGTATTTGCGAGCGGCAGGTGACAGCGAGACGAGCGAATTGATTCATGATACAAATATATAGGATGGGGCTGAACCAGTTCTGAAAGGAAAAGACAGTAGTTTGTTCAAAATCAGTATAGGCCAAGAAACTAAAAATGTAAAATACTCATGTTACATAAAAATGAATGTGTTTAAGGCATGGCTAAAGGCGAAAGAAGGTGAAAAAATCGGGAAGCGGCAGGTAGGTGCGCTGCCGTTGCATGATGGGGATGCTCCGGAGCCGGAAAAGGGAAAAGCAAATTGGGGATAGACAGAAATGTAAAGGTTGTGTAAAATGAAAGAAACCTGTGGAAATATGAGGCGTGATCCTTTATAATAAACGTAACGCATATGTAAAAAGAGTGTAAAGAGAGGGAAAATAAATGATATCTCTGGCAGAATTTCTGCCCCAACTGATCAGCAACCCAGTACTGGCGGTCACGGTACTCCTGACTCTGGGTGTGATCCTGGTCAACGGCTGGACAGACGCGCCGAACGCGATTGCAACCTGTGTTTCCACACAGTCCCTGTCCCCCCGGGCGGCCATTCTGATGGCAGCAGTGTTCAATTTTTTGGGTGTGCTGGTGATGACCATGGTCAATGCCAGCGTTGCCACCACCGTTTACAGTATGGTGGATTTCGGAGGGGATACCGGCGAGGCGCTGGTGGCTCTGTGCGCGGCCCTGTTTGCCATTGTGGCTTGGGCGGTGGCAGCCTGGTGGTTCGGTATTCCCACCAGTGAGAGTCATGCCCTGATCGCCGGCCTGTCCGGCGCGGCCATTGCCCTGCATGGGGGACTGGCAGGCATCAACGGGGAGGAGTGGGTCAAGGTGCTCTATGGCCTGGTGCTGTCCACGGTGCTGGGCTTTGCCTTCGGCTGGATCGCGGTCAAGAGCGTGGAGCTGGTGTGCCGGAACATGGAACGGCGTAAGACGCTGGGCTTTTTCCGGGGGGCACAGGCAGCCGGCGGAGCGGCCATGGCCTTCATGCACGGCGCTCAGGATGGGCAGAAGTTCATGGGAGTGTTTATGCTGGGAATCTTTTTGGCCAATGGCCAAGGAGATGTGGTTAGTTTTGAGATTCCCATTTGGCTGATGATTCTTTGCAGCGCGGTAATGGCGCTAGGCACCTCCATCGGCGGTTACCGGATCATCAAGGCGGTGGGCATGGACATGGTGAAGCTGGAGAAATATCAGGGGTTTGCGGCAGATCTGGCGGGAGCGGGTTGCCTGCTGTTGTCCTCCTTGGCGGGAATTCCGGTGTCCACAACCCACACTAAAACCACCGCCATTATGGGGGTGGGCGCCGCCCGCAGGTTGTCCAGCGTCAACTGGAGTGTGGTCCGGGAGATGGTGATGACCTGGGTGCTGACCTTTCCTGGCTGCGGGATCATTGGATTTTTCATGGCGAAGCTGTTCATGTGGCTATTCTGATCAAAGAGAAGAGGAGATTACAACATGGCGAAAAAGGGTACGAACTATTTTGAGTCCTTTACCAAAGGGGTGGAGTTTGGCTGTAAAGCCGCCGCGCTGCTGCGCTCTTGCTTTGACCAGTATGACCCCAGCCTGCTTCCGAAGCGGATCGAGGAGATGCATGAGATCGAGCACGCCGCCGATGAGATGAAGCATGGGATGATGGAGTGCCTGCTCAAGGAGTTTTTGCCCCCCATTGAGCGGGAGGATATCATGGAGCTGTCCAGTACCATTGATGATGTGACCGACAGTATCGAGGATGTGTTGCTGCGTCTCTACATGTTCAATATCACCCAGCTGCGGCCGGATGTAAAAGAGTTCGCGGATGTGATTGTGCGCCTGTGCCAGGCGCTGGAGAAGATGATGGGGGAGATGCACAATTTCCGCAAATCCACCCTGCTACGAGACCTGGTGATTGAGATCAACCATATGGAAGAGGAGGGAGACCGGCTGTACACCGAGACCATGCGTCGGCTGTACACCGAGGAAAAAGACCCGGTATCGGTGATGGCCTGGACCACCCTCTACGACCACTTGGAGAAGTGCTGTGACCAGTGCGAGGACGTGGCCGACGTGGTAGAGCGGGTGATCATGAAGAATACCTGATAATAGAAGAGAAGGGGCCGCCTGCCAGGCGGCCCCTTCCTTATGACTGAGGATAGTTTGGCATGATGAGGGACACTGGGACAGGACGGTCCATCTCCAGCCGGTCCGGCGCCACCCGGCAGTCTACCGCTAGCACCCGGACCCCGGCCGCCGCTGCATCCCGGAGGGCACTGCCAAACTCCGGGTGGGTGCGCTCGTTGGGGCAGAACAGGTGGCAGCCCTTCATCTGCACTACCACGCAGACCGTGCACACGTAGCCCTCCCCCTGGGCCCGAGCCAGCTCGTGGAGGTGCTTCACCCCGCGCAGGGTGGGGGCGTCGGGGAACATGGCCAGACCGTCTTCCTCTAAGGTACAGCCCTTCACCTCTACGAAGCCTCGCAGCCCGGCGGCGTCCTCCCAGTAGAAGTCGAACCGGGAGGCGCCCCAGGAGGTCTCCGGTCGCAGGAGGGTGAGGTTTTCCCGGAAGTGCCCGGCCTGGGCCCACTCCTGGAACACCCGGTTGGGGGCCTGGGCGTCCATATTGATGAGCAGGCCGTTTTTGTCCACGGCGATCAGGTCGAAGCGGGTCTTGCGGCTGGGGTTAGAGCTCTCCTCTAGATAAATGGTCCGGCCGGGTAGGAGCAGCTCCCGGCAGCGGCCGGTGTTCTTCACGTGGACAGTCTCCTCCTGCCCGTCCAGCTCCACCTGGGCGATGAAGCGGTTGGGACGGGACAAGAAGCGGGCGGGGCGGACAGCGGTGTAGCGCATGGTGAAATAACCTCCTGGGCGTGGTTTGCGGGCTCCCTCTACTATACCGGACCGGCGGCCGTCCCGCAAGGGGAGATTTTCCTTCCCTTTCCCGCCCGGCTGTGGCATAATGGCCTTACAGACCGGGGACGACCCGGAAGCGCGAGGAGGAATTGCCATGCACATCCCCGAGGGACCCACCAGCCTGGCGGAGCTGGTTCCGTTTAAAACCGCTCTGGCCCAGTCCCAGCGACCCAGCCCGGACTATGACATTACAAAATGGATTTACATACCCAATTTCTACACTCAGTATCGGTACATCCTGGGCACCCGGGGGGACAAGCCCCTGATCTGTGTGGGCATCAACCCGTCCACCGCCGCCCCGGACGATCTGGACAACACCCTGAAGTCGGTAGAGCGGGTGGCTCTCCACAACGGGTATGACAGCTTCCTCATGTTTAACGTCTATGCCCAGCGGGCCACCGACCCGGACGACATGGAGCGATCCTGCAATTCCCGACTCCATGAGGAGAATATGCGGGCCTTCGACTATGCCCTGAGCCTGGATAAGGGGGGGAGTCCCGCCGTCTGGGCGGCCTGGGGGACGATTATCGAGAAGCGGGACTACCTGCCCGCCTGTCTCCGGGACATGATCGCCCTGGGAAACGCCCGGGGTGCCCGGTGGTACAGCGCCGGAAAGCGGTCCAAGAAGGGTCACCCCCATCATCCCCTATATCTGCGCAAGGACAGTATACTGGAGCCCTTCCCCGTGGAGGACTATCTGGAGGGATTGTGAATGGCGCTGTTTTATCTGGAGATAAAGAAGGGACATCTAAGAATTAGATTATATGATTATCACAATAAAGTCTGCTAAAAATTGCAAACAATCGACAGTTGACAAATAAAGGATAATTTAGTAAATTAAAATGGCAAAGCAAAAAATGATTTGCAAAAAAAGAAAAGGGGATGAATATTTAATGCAACAACAAAGAGAGCAATTGGAGTATTACTAGTTATGTCTGTTTTGGTGTGCAATCTGTTCAGTACTGCCATAGCAGCAAACGCAGTAGAAGAGAACCATATGGGGGAGGAAGCTACTGCTGCAAGCGTTGTGTTCCCTAGCTTATTCGGCGGTGATGGAGACCAATATGGTTATGTTGGTTGGGGTTCTCTATCGGAGGCAAAAGCTTACTATGGGTATGATTTGAGCTACTACGCTTGCAATCATACCTATAACAATGTTACTTATAATTATTATTATACATTTAGTGATAATTCAAGAATGTATTTTGGCGTTAGGCGATAACATGTTTGATTAACATGAAAAATGAGGGGGAGGATTCAGATGACAAACAGGCCGAAAGACGAGCTGCTCGCTCTACTGGAGCAGGCCAAGGGCCTGGTGGAGGCGGAACCCGCCGCCCAGCAGGTGATCGTGGTGAAAACGGCAAAAGGGAATGTGTACCATGTATCCAACCGGGATGTGGAGAGCGGGGCGGATGAGGACGGCCTTCTGCGCCAGCTCCGGGACGGGGAAAATACCCAGATCCAGGCGGTGGTCTGTATATGGCAGGAAGGAGGGGCGCTGGATGTCCCATCCATCCGCTTCCGGCAGCAGCTGCTGGAGCTGGATCCCCGGAACGGGGACGCCCTTCTCCCCCTCCAGGGGAAAAATGTGCTGGTGGCCCGAACCCTGCGGGAGACCATGCCGGGGAAGTGAGCCTAAAAAAGTCCAGATCAGTATCAAGCCCCCAGCCGCAAGCCGCGGCTGGGGGCGTTTTTGAGGAAAGCGACTGTTTCCGCCGGGGCAGCCGCCCTGGCTGCGGTCCACCTGGACGGCTGGCGACGGCTTGGCGATTAATCCAGCCGGGCGGTCTGCTCAATGGGCAGGGAGATGACCATGCCCTGGGCGTCGGTGCGCAGGCCATGGACCCGGTCGATCTCATCCATGATGACGTTGCGCTCCCGGACAGGGCCGGGGCACAGTGGTAGGCCAGGGTGCGCTCCAGCCGCCGCATCTGCTGATCCATAGACGATTCCTCCTTCGACGGAATTAGCATATGCTAACTATATACCAAAAAGAGACGGACCACACGGCCCTGGAAGTTAGCTGAAGCTAACCATGTGAATAAATTACCATGTCCGGACCCCCTTGTCAAGGGGAAAATTCGCCCGAATTTTTCCCGCCTGCGCCGCCTCTTGCAAAATCCCAAAGAAATGGTATACTATCATGGAAACCCACGCTGGCCAGGCCGCCTGGCCGGGACATCATTCAGAATTGAGGGAACGACTATGGATCGCATCACCATCGCCTCCGTTTTTGCCGACGGGGAGCGCCTGGACGGCCAGACCGTCACGGTCATGGGCTGGGCCCGCACCATCCGGGATATGAAGACCTTCGGCTTCATTGAGCTCAACGACGGCTCCTGCTTCAAGAACCTTCAGGTGGTCATGGATGCCAACGCGCTGGACAACTACAAGGACATCGCCGGGCAGAACGTGGGCGCCGCCCTCATCGTCACCGGAACTGTGGTCCTGACCCCCCAGGCCAAGCAGCCCCTGGAGATCAAGGCCGCCTCCATCCAGGTGGAGGGTCCCTCCACCCCCGACTACCCCCTGCAGAAGAAGCGCCACACGGTGGAGTACCTGCGCACCATCCAGCACCTGCGCCCCCGCACCAACCTGTTTTCCGCCGCCTTTCGGGTGCGCAGCGTGGCGGCCCACGCCATCCACACCTTCTTCCAGGACCGGGGCTTCGTCTACGTCCACACCCCCATCATCACTGCCAGCGACTGTGAGGGCGCCGGCGAGATGTTCCAGGTGACCACCCTGGACCTGGAGAACGTGCCCAAGAATGAGGACGGCAGCGTGGACTATACCAAGGATTTCTTCGGCAAGCGGGCCAACCTCACCGTATCCGGCCAGCTCAACGCGGAGAACTTCGCCATGGCCTTCGGCAGCGTGTACACCTTCGGCCCCACCTTCCGGGCGGAGAACTCCAACACCCAGCGCCACGCCGCCGAGTTCTGGATGATCGAGCCGGAGGTCGCCTTTGCCGACCTGAACGACGACATGGACCTGGCGGAGGCCATGATCAAGCACATCATCAACACCGTCATGGATAGGTGCCCCGACGAGATGAACTTCTTCAACTCCTTCGTGGACAAGGGGCTGGTGGAACGGCTGCGCCATGTGGCGGACTCCGACTTCGGCCGGGTGAGCTACACCGAGGCCATCGAGCTGCTCAAGCAGAACAACGATAAGTTCGACTACAAGGTGGAGTGGGGCTGCGATCTCCAGACCGAGCACGAGCGGTACCTCACCGAGCAGGTGTTCAAAAAGCCGGTGTTCGTCACCGACTACCCCAAGGACATCAAGGCGTTCTACATGCGCCTGAACGACGACGGCAAGACGGTGGCCGCCGCCGACTGTCTGGTGCCCGGCATCGGGGAGATCATCGGCGGCTCCCAGCGTGAGGAACGGCTGGACGTGCTGGAGGCCCGGATGAACGAGCTGGGCCTGGACCCCAAGGACTACTGGTGGTACCTGGACCTGCGGCGCTACGGCTCCTGCCGCCACGCCGGGTTCGGCCTGGGCTTCGAGCGGATGGTGATGTACCTCACCGGCATCTCCAACATCCGGGACGTGGAGCTGCATCCCAGAACGGTGGGCAATGCGGACTTTTAAGGATTTGCCGGACTTTCCGGCATGTACCCGGTTCCCGGCAGCTCCACGTCGGGGCCCCATCGGAGATGGAGCGCGCGGAAGCGCGTACAAATTTCTTAGGCAAAGTTCTGCAATACAGAATCTTGCCCGAGAAATTTGCCGCAGGGCGGATTCACTCCGCCCGAGGATGTTAAAAATGGGGTCCCCGGCGGATGGAACATCCGCTGGGGCGGAGCTGCATCCCCGTACCGTGGGCAATGCGGACTTCTAAGAGAGTTCTGACAGGGGGATGTTTTGAGGTCTCCCACTCCTAACCAAATCAAAAGAGGCTGGCTCACTCTGCCAGCCTCTTTTCGTATTTCTTCAAAAGATCTTCTACCGCCTCGTCAAGCAGGCGGGATTTATTGAGCCGTGTTTTTTTGCAAGCTCATTGAACTGAGCCATTAAGGTTTTGGACAAGCCGGGACGTCCCCCATGTGGGGGCGTCCCGGCTTGTCCATCTTTTTTTCGTTTCTCCCTTGACATCTATGGCCCGCATAGTATAATAAGCATTAGCTTAGTTCTTAAATAAAAATTTAGGAGGGCTTGGCATGACTCAGCGGGAACGGCAGCTCCTCCGGTGGATCGAGGAGAACCCCATGATCTCCCAGCAGGAGCTGGCGGACCGCGCGGGCATCACCCGGTCCTCGGTGGCGGTGCACATCTCCAACCTGATGAAGAAGGGCTATATCTTAGGCAAGGGCTATGTGGTGCACACCGCCCCCTATGTGGCGGTGGTGGGGGGGATCACCAAGGACATCGGCGGCCGCTCCCTGGCACCCCTGGTACACCGGGACTCCAACCCCGGGCAGGTGCGGGTGTCCATGGGGGGCGTGGGCCGGAACATCGCCCACAACATGGCCCTTATGGGGCTGGAGGTCACCTTCCTTACCGCCATGGGGGATGACGACTTCACCCACACGGTGGCCGCCTCCTGCGGCAAGCTGGGCATCGACATCTCCCATGCCCTGCAGGTGCCCGGCGGAGCCAGTTCCACCTACCTGTTCATCGCCGACCCGGACGGAGAAATGGCGCTGGCCCTCAACGATATGGAAATCTTCCGCCATGTCACCCCGGACTATCTGGCCAGCCGGCTGAGCGTGCTCAACAACGCCCAGCTGGTGGTGGTGGACGCCAACATTCCGGAGGAGTCCATTGCCTGGCTGTGCGAACATGTGACCGTGCCCATCTTCGCCGACCCGGTCTCCACCGCCAAGGCGGGCAAATTCAGGGGTTCCCTGGGCAGGCTCCATACCATCAAGCCCAACCGGCTGGAGGCGGAGCTGCTCTCCGGGGTGACCATTGCCGACCGGGCCAGCCTGGAGCGCGCCGCCGACTCCCTGCTGGACACCGGCCTGCACCGGGTATTCATCAGCCTGGGGGACGACGGCCTGTTC
>ERZ809224.677-NODE-677-length-30027-cov-8.076305_pt1 | contig 30027 bp, 24 predicted proteins | sample MGYA00520513_ERZ809224 | MGnify/ENA primary metagenome ERZ809224 (study PRJEB31576, sample SAMEA3212658) | Homo sapiens | biome: human-gut; feature: human gut; material: fecal | place: Sweden | collected 2012 ... | reverse complement strand
CTTATGTCATCTCTCAAAGTCCGGGTAGGGTAGTGCTTCGCAATTTTGAAGGTGTTATTACTACCTATACGGAGCCTTTGGATTATGTAAACGAATGCAATTGTGAAGGATGCAGCGATAAAAATGATGAAGCGGAAGGTGTGGCAGGACTTCTTAGGGGAGACCGGCTAGCTCTGGAACCTGAAAATCTGGCGCGTAAGAAAAGGCACTAAAATGCCCTTCATTGAGGACATATTACAATATAAAAGCCTGTCGATTGTGGGTATGGAAAAAAATACCGGCAAGACCGAAACGCTGAATTATATTATTCGCAGGATTCATCAAATCAACAGGCCGATAGCGGTTACTTCTGTCGGAATAGACGGAGAGACCACGGACCAGGTGACCAGTACGCATAAACCCGAAATAGAATTATTCGAAAATATGGTTTTCGCTACTTCCGAAAAGCATTACCATGAAAAGCAACTGGTGTCGGAAATCCTGGATGTTTCTACACAACAAACGGCCTTAGGCAGACTTATTACCGGCAGGGTAAAAGTAAAAGGGAAGATTATCCTTTCCGGACCCGGCAATACTGGATGGCTTAAAAAAGTGGTCCGGGATATGGAAAAGTACCGGGTAGATATTACATTAGTGGATGGCGCTTTGTCCCGGCGTAGTTTCGGTTCCCCTTCGGTCACTGAAAGTATTATTCTCACAACGGGAGCCGCGTTATCGCCCAATATTCCCGAACTGGTAAGGAAAACCAAATTCATGTATTCCCTGATCAATCTTCCTCAATATGATACACCGTTACAGGATGAACTTCTCGAAATAGAAAACGGAATCCGGAGCATCGATGAGGAAGGAAATCTTCATAATCTGCATATTCCCTCCACCTTCCTGATAGGCCAATACAAAGAAAAGCTTTCTGAATATGGGAATAAACTGTTTGTCAGCGGCGCGGTGAGCGATAAATTATTAGATACTTTGCGCCTCCAGAAGAACATAACCGATCTGGTATTGATCGTAAAGGACTTTACCCGTATTTTCGCAAGTCCGGAATCCGTTAATGCTTTTTTGAAAAAAGGAGGTAAGATCAAAGTGCTCCTTAAAACAAAACTGATCGCCGTTTGCATTAATCCGGTTTCACCTGCGGGATATATTTTAGATTCTGAAAAACTGAAGGAGAGTTTGAAAGAATGTCTCCATATTCCGGTATATAATATTAAATCAGACAATTTATCATGCTAATGCTCTCAGATGAAACAGAAGTAACGGAGATTCAGGAGAATCAGTGCGCTAAAAAATAAATCGTATGAAATCATTTAAAACATGTCTGCAGGAAGTTAGTGGTTTGAAGTTCATCTATGAACATCTTCAACTTCAATCTCCTGTGGGACGAAAGCGATTATTGCACCAGACGTTCATTACTGATGCTGCTGTCCTGCAAAGGGAATTGGACCTATTGGAAGAAAATATCCTGTTTTTGAAACAGGAAAAAAATGCTGCAGCCATCCGTTTGATTAACCGTACTTTACAGGAGATCAACGATATCTCTTCAACGATTACCCGTCTGGGACAAAAACAGGTATTGGATGATATAGAACTTTTCGAGATCAAGAAATTTTGTCTGCTCACCCGGCAGATAACCGTTTATTTGAAAGATACTGATTTTACATCCGTCCCGATAACCGATGCTGAACCGGTCATCCGTTTGCTAGATCCAGAGAATACTGGTATCCCGCATTTCTATATCTATTCTTCCTATGATCCTGAATTGGAAAAACTGAGGAAGAAAATAAGTTCCGCTCCAGATCCGGAGAAAGCGGAAGAATACCGTTGGGAAAGTATAAAGCGGGAAGATCTTATACGGACTGATCTTGCTGAAAAGCTTTTTCCGTACCAAAAATTATTGGAGTATAATTTAGATCAGATTGGTTTGCTGGATATTTTATGGAGCAAAGCCGCCCAAGCCCTGGCTTTAGGTTTTAGTAAACCCGTAATATCCAATGAAAAAACCAGTTATATCCGGTTATTTAATCCGGCTGTTCAGAATATCCTAAGAGAATCTTCCAAGGAATTCCAGGCGATTGATATTGATCTCTATTCCGCTCCATGCCTTATCACGGGAGCAAATATGTCGGGGAAAACAGTATTGCTGAAAACTGTGGCATTATCACAGTATCTCTTCCAATTCGGGTTTTATGTACCGGCAGAAGAAGCGGCCGTGATGATGGTAGACGAAGTATCGGTCAGTATAGGCGACCATCATTCAGAGGTTAACGGTCTCTCTTCTTTTGCAGAAGAAATAATAAGGGTCAACCAGATAATCAGGAAAGCAAAAAATGGTAAAAAATTACTTGTTCTGATCGATGAATTAGCCCGTACCACCAATCCGGAAGAAGGTAAAGCAATCGTAAGCGCCTTTATCCGGATTATGTCGGAATATCATGTCATGTGCCTGATCAGTACCCATTACAGCGGCAGTTTTAATTCTGCACGTAAGTTGCGGGTAAAAGGACTGACTATTGACGGTATTACAAAGAATATTACACCTCACACATTGAACGATTATATGGATTTTTCCCTGGTAGAAACCAGCAGTGACGATGTTCCTATGGAAGCCCTCAAAATCGCCGAGATTTTCGATGTTGACCGGGAATTTCTGCAGATGGCTAAGGATATGGTAGGAGAGAAGTGATAAAATATATACTGTAAATCATATTTAAGTTTGATAGTCTTGCTAATATCTTAAATTACCCATTTAGGAGTTGGCTAATCGAATGCAAGAGTAGTTTTTTAATCGATAATACAGGTTAATCAATAATTGTATACAGCCAGAATTGATACTATATCGATCTTTTTTCTCTTTCAGATATAGCTAATTGTATAATTTAGACTATTTTTGTCTGAACATTCAGTCAATAAAATTACGTAATCTTCTTATCATGCCACGGACCGAAGCCCAATATGAGGAAATAAGGGAAAGCAAACGATCTTTAATTAAAAATACAGCGCTTAAATTATTTGCCGAGCAGGGTTATGATAATACCTCGATCAGTCAGATCGGTAAAACTGCCGGAATTTCAAAAGGTCTTCTCTACAATTACTTCGAAAGTAAAGATGATCTGCTTCAAAATATTATGGAAACCCTGAGTGAAGAATTTGCCGAAATCATCGATCCGGACCGGGACGGAGAAGTAACGGATGAAGAAGCGGTAAAATTCCTTGATGATTTTTTTGCTATGTTGATCACACGGAGAGAAGAATTTCAGCTCTACTACCGCCTCATATTTCAACCGGTTGTTAAAGAATTTCTCAGAACCAAATTTGATAATTCCCGGTATAAAAACCGTCAGTTACTGATTTTCAGGTATTTTGGTAAAAGAATACCGGCTAAGGATGAACGAAATTCTTTGTTTACGGTCAACGCTTTCTTAAAGGGACTAATATGGGAATATATCTACGCTCCCGATCAGTTCAGCGAGGAATTCATGACAGGGTACAAAGAATTCCTTAAAAAAATGATTTGGAGCGAATAGCTCACTGATAACTTTTTTTCTACATTTGCACGCTTTATTTGAAAATAAAGCGGAATTATTAATCTATTAATCACTAAAAACTTATGTTATGAGAAAAAATTATCAAAAGGTAAAGATTACCCATTTTAAGCGATGGAGCCGGAAAAAATACGCGGTATTCAACTCTTTACACAAACTGGTCGTGATATCGGCTATTGCGATGGGATGTTCGTTTATCGGCAAACCTACCAAAGGAGCGGCACAAAGCCAGCCGGATTCATCGTCACATGTCCTTAAGGAAATTTTAGTGTCGGCGGAAGAAAGCCCTGATACGCAACAACTGGAAAGTACTTTATTACAGGTTTCACTCACCAAACAAGAGATTGAGCGAGTCCCCGTCCAGGATCTCAATGACCTTTTGAACCAATTGCAGGGCATTGATATCCGGCGCCGCGGCCCTCTTGGCGTTCAGGCTGATATAAGCTACAGAGGGGGCAATTTCGACCAGACCATGGTCCTTTTAAACGGTATTAATTTCACCGATCCCCAAACCGGGCATTACACCCTTAACCTTCCTGTTACACCGGGGATTATCAACAAAATCGAGCTTTACAACAATACCACGGCATTTCTTTACGGTACTTCTCCTTTTTCGGGATTGATTAATATTATTACCCGTCCGGATACCGTCAATTCCGTGGCCATGGAACTTACCGGAGGAATGTACGGATTACTGAATACAAGTGCCGCACTCAATATCAGTACCGGTCCTTTCTCCCATTTATTGTCGGTAAATTACACTCAATCCGACGGGTATATCCACAATACCGATTTCAATATCACGAATGCCTATTATCAAACGATAGGTCATTTTAAAAGAGGAGAATTGCAATTCCAGGCGGGTTACTCCGGCAAACAATACGGAGCCAATGGTTTTTATTCCTTGCGTTTCCCCGATCAGTATGAATCCCTTCATACATTCCTGACCAGCGTAAAATGGATTCATAAAGGAAAAGTGGAATGGTCTCCGTCTGTTTATTACCGGAATAATATGGATTGTTTTGAATTGGTAAAAGCACAGGATCCGAAAAAAAATAATTATCACCGGACCCAGATCGGCGGAGCAAATTTCTTTCTGGCCTTTCGCACCATAGCCGGTAAAACCTCCCTAAGCGCGGATATTCGTCTGGAAGATATTGTCAGCACATCACTCGGATATGAATTGGGAGAACCGATCTCTTCCTATAAGGACAGTATTTTCTACACCCATCGTCGTACACGGGGTAACATAGGTATATCAGCTTCCCAATATTATACGCGGAAAGGATGGGAAGCCGAGCTTACTTTACTGATTCAGCATTTTACCGATATTAAAAAGAAGATCTATTTCCTGCCCGCCGGATATGTATCCTATCGTTTCAAGCCCCGGTCCATAGGCCGCCATTTCATTACGGAGAAGATTTATCTTTCCGGCTCCGGGACGATGAGGATGCCGACGTTTACGGATCTTTATTACAAAACGGGTGACATACAGGGTAATCCCGATCTTCTGCCGGAGAAAGCTTATACCGTGGAAATGGGCTTTAACGTGAAATGGAGGAAGCAACGGGCCTTACCGGCTTACCTGAATGCCAATATCGCTTTATTCAACCGCTGGGGAATCCATATGATCGATTACATCAAATCGGATACGGATTATCTGTGGCGGACTGTTAATCATACCGATATCCGGTTCCTGGGTGCTGAAATCATGCTGGAGTATTTTCCCCGTAATCATGTTAATTCTGATTTCTTTATCTCCCATGTAATTCTCCAGTATTCCTATTTAAATTCGAATAAAGAAAGTAAAGGATACCAGTCGCGTTATACCTTAGATCATCTTATCCACCGGCTGACGTTGCGTTTCGGACACCGGATCATAAAAGGCCTGGAAATGGATTATGCCCTTTCCTATAATAAAAGGAAGGGCGAATATACATCTTATAAACAAAATCCGGAAGGCCGGCTGGCAACATTTCCTGATTACTGGTTACTGGATATCAGAATACAGTATACTTATAAGATACTTAATTTTTACCTGGATATATCCAATGTCTTGAATCAGAAATATTTTGATTTGGGAGACCTGGAACAACCCGGTATCTGGGTGAGGGGAGGAATACGCTGTAAAATGAATATATAATCTATTTTTACTCAAATAAATGCCGGAATATCTCCTCAATATTGGCTAACGGAAGAAGCTGAATGGAAAGATTCTCGCGTTTGATACCTTTGAGATTATATTTTGAGAGAAACATGCGGGTAAATCCCAGTTTGTCGGCTTCCGCAATGCGTTGTTCGATACGGGACACTGCCCGCACTTCTCCATTTAGTCCCATCTCTCCCGCGAAGCAGGTTTTGGCGTCGATGGGAATATCGGTCGCGGAAGAAAGGATGGAGGCTACGATCGCCAGGTTGATGGCCGGGTCTTCGACATGAATTCCCCCTGCGATATTCAGGAAAACATCTTTGGCTCCTAACTTGAACTGGCACCGTTTTTCCAGCACTGCGAGCAACATGTTCATTCTTCGCAGGTCGTAACCGGTAGCAGAACGCTGGGGCGTACCGTATACGGCCGAACTGACCAGCGCCTGCGTCTCGATCATCATCGGCCTGTTCCCTTCCATAATCGCGGCTACGGCGCTGCCGCTATATTCTTCCTCTTTTTGGGAAATCAATATTTCCGACGGGTTTAGGACTTCCCGTAAGCCACGATCGTTCATTTCAAAAATGCCCAGCTCGGAAGTGGAGCCGAAGCGGTTTTTTACACATCGCACAATCCGGTAACCGTAATGCCGGTCGCCTTCAAACTGGAGTACCGTATCGACAATATGCTCTAAAACCTTCGGTCCGGCCAAAGATCCGTCTTTGGTGATATGTCCGATCAGAAAGACCGGTATAGCCGTTGTTTTCGCAAGATGCTGGAATTCCGCCGCGCATTCCTTGATCTGGGAGATCGAACCGGCTGCAGAATCGAGCAGGTTACTTTGCAAGGTCTGGATAGAGTCGGCAATGATCAATTGCGGCTTTAAATTTTCCACATGTTGAAATATATTCTGTGTCACTGTCTCCGTAAGAATATAACATTGAGGATGCTGAGTTAGGGGAGAAAGTCTTTCCGCCCTCATTTTGAGTTGCCCTTCGCTTTCTTCCCCGGACACATACAATACCCGGCAATTTTTTACGGCCAGCGCCATTTGCAGGAGTAAAGTAGATTTGCCGATACCGGGTTCGCCTCCTAACAAAACCATGGATCCGGCCACAATACCGCCGCCGAGTACATTGTCCAGTTCTGAAAATCCGCTTGGTATTCTGGGGATTTCCAATAATGAGATTTCCTCAATGAGCTTGGGTTTACTTTTAGTAGGAACGGCAATACCGGAATTACCTTTGGTTTTGGCACTTCTCTCAATCACTTCCTCTTCGAAGGTATTCCATTCCCCGCAGGAAGGACATTTACCCAGCCATTTGGATGCCTGGGCACCGCAATTCCGGCAATAAAAAGTTGATTTAGACATGATGGATCGGTTTTAACAACAAGTGGAAATATCTGAATAGAAATCAGACCAACCGGCATACTTTTTTAATAATCTCCGTGATTTTCTCTTCCGGAAATTCTTCTATATATCCTTCCTGTTGTAATAATTGCACAATAGCATGCGAATTTTCAATATCTTTTTTAGCTTTATGAAATACTTCTTCCCAACTCAAATTTATCCTGGCCACCTGATCTTCAATAGCCTGCATGGCTACATCCGCCGCAACATGCGGGAATAACTCTGTTTCCATCATATTAGGAATGATATTTTCCGTTGAAATACCTCTTTTTTTAGCAAAATCCGCAATGGAATGCGCCGCTTTGATGGCCATTCCGTCCGTTATTTTACTTGCCGCGACCAGGAGAGTGCCTTTCAGTATGGAAGGAAAACAAATAGAGTTATTGACCTGATTGGGAAAATCGCCGCGTCCGGTAGCCACGATATAGGCTCCGGCATCATGAGCCTGGAACGGATATATTTCGGGAACGGGGTTGGCACAGGCAAAAACAATGGACTTCTCCGCCATTCGGGAAATCCATTCCGGTTTGATGGTTCCCGGACCCGGTTTTGACAGTCCGATTACCATATCAGCTCCTTCAAAAGCATCTTCGGGAGTGAGTATATGGTTCGGATTGGTAATCCGGCATAACTCCCATTGAGGATAAAATAACGGATTATCACGGTAATCGGTCCGCCGGTCATGTAAAGTGCCGTGTTCATCAAACAGGATTATCTTGCCGGGGTCCGCGCCGTCTTTAATAAGCAATCTGGCGATACTGGTATTGGCGGCTCCGGCACCATAGAGCACGATCTTAATTTCCTTTATATTCTTGCCGGCCAACTCCAGGGCATTCAGAATTCCCGCAAGCGTTACGCAAGCCGTACCCTGCGCATCGTCGTGCCAGACGGGAATATCACATTCTTCTCTTAATACATCCAGAACCTTATAACAATTAGGTTGGGAAATATCCTCCAGGTTAATGGCTCCGAAACTGGGTTGTAGCATTTTGACAAACCGGATGATGTGATCGGCATCCGGTTCTCCTTTTTCATTCCTGCTATCCATACATAAGGCAACGGCGTCTACACCACCCAGGTATTTCATCAGCATGGCTTTCCCTTCCATAACACCTAAACCGCCCGGCGGCGTACAATCACCGTCTCCCAGTACGCGGGTGCTGTCACTGACCACAGCGACCAGGTTACGCCGGTTGCTAAGAGTGAAAGACTGATCATTATCGTCTCGGATCGTAGTGGATATCGCGGAAACACCCGGTGTATACCATGCATTAAACCAGTTAAAACCGTATATCGGAGCCTTTGGAATAGTTTGCATTTTTCCACCGTAAAAAGCATGAGCTTCCAAAGCCAGTTCTTTGTAAAAAAGAGTTTGGGCCTTCGCTCTCTGTTCTTCGGTGAGATGGTCGGGGAATAGTGAAAGTAGGTTTTCCAGTGATGTTGCTTTTGGATTCATGACATAGATGTTTTATCCGGATATCAGACTTTAATATCTTCGGTTTATTGATTTTTTTTATTCATCAAATATTCATCGATAGCTTTCGCGGCGGATTTCCCGGCGCCCATGGCTAAGATGACGGTGGCAGCGCCACTGACGGCATCTCCTCCGGCAAAAACACCTTCGCGGGAAGTTTGGCCCGTGGTATCTTCGGCTACAATGCAACCCCACTTGTTGATTTCCAAACCTGGCGTCGTATTGGATATCAGGGGGTTCGGCGATGTTCCGATAGACATAATCACAAAATCAGAATCTATGACAAATTCAGATCCCTCAATGGGCTCCGGGCGTCGCCTGCCGGAAGAATCAGGTTCTCCCAGTTGCATCCGTATACATTTGATTCCGTTTACCCATCCTTCTGAATCGCCCAGGATTTCCACCGGATTGGTCAGCATATAGAATTCGATTCCTTCTTCTTTGGCATGTTCCACTTCTTCGAGACGGGCGGGAAGTTCCGCTTCGCTCCTGCGGTATATAACAGAAACTTCAGAACCCAATCTGCGGGCGGTGCGGGCAGCATCCATGGCGACATTCCCACCTCCGACGACCGCTGTTTTTTTACCCACGTTATTCGGTGTATCATATCCCTGGCGATAAGCGAAAAGCAGATTATTCCGGGTAAGAAATTCATTGGCGGATACTACACCGTTCAGGTTTTCACCCGGTATATTCATAAAGTTAGGTAAACCTGCCCCGGAACCTATAAATACGGCATTAAATCCTTCTTTTTCAAAGAGGTCATCTACCGTGACGGTTCTTCCGATAATAATATTGTTTTCGAAACGGGCTCCCAGTTTACGTACGTTTTCTACCTCGTGCCGCACGACCGTGTCTTTCGGCAACCTGAAAGAAGGAATACCGTATACAAGAACACCGCCGTATTCATGCAGGGCTTCGAAGATTGTCACTTCATATCCGCGGATCAATAATTCTTTGGCACATGTGATACCTGCGGGTCCGCTGCCGATCACCGCCACTTTCATTCCGTTGGCATTACCGGGTTTGTCAAAAGCGAGTTTTTGTTCCCGTGACCAATCCGCGACAAAACGTTCTAATTTTCCTATGGCGATGGCATCACCTTTGATCCCGGCAATACAAGGTAATTCACATTGGGTTTCCTGGGGACACACCCGTCCGCAAACAGCTGGCAGGGCCGAATCTTCGTCAATAATACGGGCCGCTTCGTCGAAATTTCCTTCCGCCACTTTTTTAATGAACTGCGGGATTTTTATCCTGACGGGACAGCCCATTACACACGGAGGCCGTTTGCACTGGAGGCAGCGCCGTGCTTCCATAATGGCCTCTTCCGCGCTATAGCCGAGACATACTTCATCAAAATTATGGATTCTTATCGACGGGTCTTGGTTCCGGACGGGGATTCTTTTTTTGCGATCGGGATGTTCATCCGACACACCGCCTATATGGCAAACATGATCCTCTGCGATCTCTTCATCTTCAATGATCCGGCGGCCTTCTTTGTTGGCTGCCATAGCCTGGCGTCGCATCGATTCATCGAAATCGACCAGTTCTCCGTCAAATTCGGGACCATCCACACAGGTGAAGCGTCTTTTACCTCCAATGGTGACCCTGCATGCCCCGCACATCCCCGTGCCGTCAATCATCAATGAGTTGAGGCTGACAGTGGAATGGATATGGAATTCCTTAGCCACATCCACCACAAATTTCATCATGATCATCGGTCCGATAGCGACTACTTCATCATAATGTTTATGTTCCAGGGTGATCAGTTCCCGCAATACATCGGTAACCAATCCCTGCCGTTCGCCCGTATCATCATCGGTAGTGGTATATAAATGACCGGATACAGCCCTTAATTCCTCTTCCAGGATCAGCATATTCCGGGAGCGGGCGCCAATGATTACGTCTACTTTTACTCCATGGTTATAAAGCCATTTTACCTGCGGATATACAGGCGCTATACCCACGCCTCCGCCGACAAAGACAAAATTTTTTTTACGAAGTTCTTCGATGGGAACGTGAAGAAATTCTGAAGGCTTTCCCAACGGGCCTACAATATCCTTGAACGCACCCCCTTCATTCAGGAGAGCCATTTTTTGAGTGGAATGGCCGATCACTTTAATGACTAAGGTGATGGTTTCTTTTTCGCTGTCGTAATCGCAAATGGTCAGGGGAATTCTTTCTCCCTGTTTATCCGCGATCACGATGACGAATTGCCCGGGTTGAGCCGATCGTGCAATTCGCGGTGCTAAGATTTCCATCAAATAGGTATCGGACGTAAGAGCTTTTTTTTGTAATATTGTATACATACGTAAGATTGCTTTATTGATTTAATCCCATTTGATCCATTCATCGAACTCTTTTTCGGTCATCATTTTCAGCTCCATCGCTGCTTCTCTTAAAGTAAGGTTATGAGTATGGGCATGCTGGGCGATCTGCGCCGCATTATAATATCCGATATGGGGGCTGAGTGCGGTTACCAACATTAATGATTTATGTAGATGATCATCGATATTGGTAATATTGGCCTCGATACCATCCATGCAATTGTCGTTAAATGAACGGACAGCGTCTGCCAGAAGCCGGGATGAATTGATCATATTGCAACCGATAAGCGGCATAAAAACATTTAATTGCAAGTGTCCCTGCATGGCACCCGAAACAATCGCCGTATCATTCCCTATGACCTGGCAACAAACCATGGAAAGCGCTTCACATTGGGTAGGATTCACTTTTCCCGGCATAATGGAAGAACCGGGTTCATTGGTCGGAATGGTAATTTCTCCTAAACCACAACGGGGACCGGAGGATAAGAGCCTGATATCATTGGCGATCTTCATACAGGAAACGGCAACCCTTTTTAGTGCACCCGACATTTCAGCCAGGGAATCATGGGTGGCCATAGCCTCAAATTTGTTTGCAGCAGGGGTAAAGGTGAGATTTGTTTGTAAGTTGATATAGTCAACTGCCAGCTTGTCATATCCGGCAGGTGCGTTCATTCCCGTACCTACAGCCGTTCCACCAATCGGTAATTCCATGAGATGCTTCAGGCTTTGCCTGATCACATGGATCCCGTGTTCGATCTGGGACTCGAAAGCTGAAAATTCCTGTCCCAGTTTCAAAGGAATGGCATCCATAAGATGGGTCCGACCGATTTTAGTGATCATCTCGAATTGTTTCACCTTTTTCCTGATCGTAACCATAAATAACTCAAGTGCGGGTAAAGTTTCATTCACAATGATTTGGGCTACGGCAATGCGCATGGCGGTAGGGAAAATGTCGTTTGTAGACTGGGAACGGTTTACGTCATCATTAGGGGAAAGCAATTTCTGTCCTTCTTTGATATACCCGTTCAGGATCATTTCCGCCCGGTTTGCGATCACTTCGTTCACATTCATATTGGTTTGGGTACCTGACCCGGTCTGCCAGATAGTAAGGGGAAAATGCTCATTCAGTTTTTCCTCCGTGATCTCATCACAGCATTGTGCGATCAGTTTCCATTTCTGTTCGGATAACGCGCCGAGACGGTGATTGCTGTACGCCGCAGCTTTTTTTGCAATGGCTATTCCCTTGATAATATCAAAAGGCATTGGTAGAGTACCTATCTTGAAATGTTCAAGAGAACGCTGGGTCTGGGCGCCCCATAATTTATCAGCAGGAACCCGGATTTCCCCTAAAGTATCTTTTTCAACTCTGTATTCCATATCAATATTTTATGATGATTAAACGGATAATTAATCGTAAAACCGCCAGTTGATTCCAATGGCAAATCTTGTGGGAGTCATGGGATAATAAGGTGTCGTAAAATAATCATGGCCCATCAGTCCGCTAAGGATGTTATTCACTTTCATAAATATACCGATCCTCTGGATCTTCAGGTTGACATTGGCGTCAAGGTAAAGATAATTCCCGTTCCTGAACTCCTTCTGGTAATAAAACTGGTGCAATGAGGGACTGTAGGCATTGGCATAATAAAATGTATTGTACATCAGATCCAATCCCACCTGGATCTGCAATCTTCTTTTGAAGACGTGGAATATATAATAAGCCGTGGCTTTCCCTGCGAAAAGCGGAAGGTCTATATAACTGTTTGTGGAATATTGTAAATAAAGATTACTGTTAAATCCGAAATTCTTAAATTTAAGAGGCGTATATAAATGTACCTGGAAGATATTGGCATAATCGTCAATACAGAAAGGTTGCTGGTTCTCGTCAAAGATCATATATTGGTGCAGCATATAATAATTGAATGAAGCTTTGATATGCTTCCGGGTCCAGTATGCACTTAATTTGAGGATGTTTTGCTTATTCCATGTAGTATCCCATTCATGGTAATGTCCGGAATACCGGGAAAAAATGTAATCCGGGGAAATGCGGTAATAATGTGCCTGTAACCCTATGAAATGCTCTTTCTTCCGGTTGATCGCCCAACGGATGGAGCCATCTACCATGGCGTCATTGTCGTAATAACTATTGAAAGAATAGGATACCTGTCCGGAAATATCCATGACCGAAAATAGCCGGATATTGGTGCGCGCAAACAGTGTAAATGAATTTTTCAGGTAATAGGTCAACTTATCTTCCGTGTATTCATGCATGATGCCACCGGCAAAATGAAAAAAATTAGGTTGGTCGCCGATTTTCTGGAACGGCGTAAAGGTAGACCATTGCAATGTATTGATGATCGAAAAGAACCGTAAAGAATCAAGGATACTATCGCCAATACTGGTCGGAGGAACAGGAACCGTGTCGTATTCCAGGTTAAAATAATTGGTCCGGGTATTCTTGAACTGGAAAGTATGGCTTAAAACTCCCAGATTAAGGTTTCCCTGATTTTTTTTGAACTGCAGTTTGACGTATTGTTGTAATAGTAAATCATGGGATACTATTTTGCTGGAAGCGTTACTGGTATTGACCTTGTATTTCTTCAGGTCGGTATCCGTATGGGTCAGAAAATCATGGTAATCGAATAAATTGAGTGTATCGTCCCGGTAATCCGCCAGACCGCCGTTCTCGTTCAAATTAAAACGGTTGAAGATATAGGAAACTCTAAATCCGTATTTTTCGGAAGGTATGGTATATTGAACCTGAGCGTCGGCCGAAATATAATTCATCACCTGATGCACAAAATAACCGGGATTCGTATAGGCTCGTAAATTAGCTACCGCAGTAACCCGTTTTATTCTCTGCGCATGGATAACATTGAAAGAGTTTTCTTTAGGTAATCCGAATGTATAGGCTAATTTGGTAAAAGAGGTCTTGACATCATAAAATTTCAGATCGCGTTGTTCCTGCAAATAAAGAGGATAGGGGAGCGTAATATAGGAAAATCCTCTTTCCCGGAAAAAATCGAAACCGATCTTCTGATGGGCCTGTGTCGGAATCCCCAGGGTTTGGTATAAATTTTCAATACTATAGAACGGACTGTAATATTGAACCCTGTCGATGGCGGTATCTACTTCCGTATAAGAAAGCAGCGTAAAGAGATGAGGCCGGATACAGGTATAGCTGACAGGCATATACAAAGGCGAAATAGCCATTGCGGAATCAATAACATGGGTATGTTCTTCCTGCGCTTTAAGTTGCGGCAGGTAAACCATTATTCCCAGAAATAATATATATAGTATTGATTTCCTACGCATTAAGGATGCAAAAGTTTATGTTTTTCAACTTGCGAATTTACGTTTTTTTCCTTTACTATATCCGGAAAAAAGGTTTAATTTTGCAGAAAAAAGCGGATGTTCAAATTTTTAAATAAAAATCTCATTCTGCAATCCATCCTTTTTATAGGACTGCTGGGTTACTCCGTCTTTTTAATATTCAATGGTTTAGAGTTTTATATTCCGGAAGGCGCTCCGGTTTTATCGACATCCCTGCATGCCCTGGCGATAAATTACCCGCTGCTGATGCAGATCGTGATCACCTGTGTCTTATTATTACAACTGGCTCTGTTGCAATATTTCTTCGGCAAAAATGATTTTTCGGAGTCATTCCAGTTGTCTCCTTCTATCTGGTACCTGGCATATTTAGCCGGAAGCGGCGGACTAACCCACTTGTCTCCTTTGTTCTTTATCAATTTGCTCATCATCATTCTGTTGTTGTTAAATGCCAATTATGATATGGCTTCGATTAAAAGCAGGGTATTGGTTTCGGGAATTCTGATCGGTATCGCTTTTTTCATCGATATTGTTTGCGCATTGCTGATCGTATTTATTATTATAGCCCTTATTGTAAATCGTTTTTCAAAAGCTAAAGATATACTGGTCAGCATTTTCGGATTTACTATTCCCGTCATTTACTTTTTTTGCTATTACCTTTTTACCGATCAGTTGAGTATCATCACGGATTCTTTCCTGCAACTCCGTTTTTTCGGTTTCTACCATTCATTCCCTGCTTTGTCCGTAATTAATATTATCGGATTTATATTGCTGGTCGTAATGCTTCTCTACCTTATGGTACTTTTGAGGATCATATTCGCCAATAAGCTTATCGTGATGCGAAGGCGCCTCATTACGCTGGATGTGATGACCATTGTTCTCTTCTTTATCATTATGCTGAGCCCTGATCATTATCCGGGAGTATTACTCTATTTATTTATACCGGTTTCGGTTTACTGCTCATTGATAAGTCAGTATAAACGCCATTGGCTTCTTCACGATATCGTAATGTTAACCGTTCTGATTTTATTATGCCTTTAAAAATAAGATTTTCCGAGGAATTGATTTACGAATGCGGATGCGATGAAGCCGGAAGGGGAGCGCTCGCGGGTCCGTTGTTCACGGCTGCGGTTATTTTCCCTCACGACTATTCCAACGAAGTCATCAATGATTCAAAGCAACTAACCCGTTCGATCCGCGATAAACTCAGGAAGATTATCGAAAAAGATGCTTTATGTTATTCGGTTGTGGCCGTACCGGAGAAGGTGATCGATGAGATCAATATCCTTAATGCCACCTTTAGGGGAATGAACGATGCCATTCTTCAGCTGACCGGTAAACCGGAATTACTTTTGATTGACGGTAACCGCTTTAAAAATGAAACTCCTTATCCTCACCGTTGTTGCATCAAAGGAGATGCGACCTACCTTTCCATTGCGGCAGCTTCTATACTTGCGAAAACATACCGGGATGATTATATGGAAAAACTTTCCGGGGAATACCCGCATTACGGATGGGATAAAAATAAAGGCTATCCTACCCAGGATCATCAGAAAGCTCTACTGGAATACGGACAAACGCCTTATCACCGGAAAAGCTTCCGGCTTAAGAATCAATTGAAACTCGAATTTTAACCGGCAGGATCGATACCGAATTCAGCAATAATTTCTTCAGGTGTTTTTCCAAGGTATTGAATATAATACCGAAGATTCACCGAGATACTGTCATGAGGATATTTGGTGATATATTCCATATATTCATATTCGGCGTTCTTATAGTCGCCTAAAATATCATCATAAATAATACCCCTGTTCAGGTAAGCTTTTTTGGCTCCTTCATAATCCGGATATACTTTTTGGATCAGGTCGAAGATCTCAATACCTTTTTTTGCATATTCCACAATCCCGCTTTCGTCTTCAGCATTAAACTCTTTAATGAATTTGGCTACCGTCATGCTGGATACTCCGGCATTTTGGAGCATTTCGGGAGTAATACTTTCTTCCGGGTATTCTTCATAAAAAGCAACGGCCTGATCGATAAATCTTTTATAGAGTTCGATATTCATGGCGCCGGTCTGCCTCAGCGAATCAGCTTTTTGAAAAGACAGGAGCAAAGCCGATTGTGCCCTTCCTTTTTCTTCCAGCGTAGTATTTTTGCTGTTCTCAGTGCAGGAAACCAGCAAAAAGACCACACTCAGGAAGTATATTATTCTTTTCATAATTTCTTATTTATTAAGTGACTTGTAAAACGGTTTGTATTTACCGGAAGCGATATCGGTAAGTTTTCTTTTGAGCAGCATCTTTTTCAAAGAGGGAAGATGGTCGATGAAAATTTGTCCTTCAAGATGGTCGTATTCGTGCTGGATTACCCGCGCCGTATGCCCTTTGAAAATTCTTTGATGCGGGTTCCCTTCTTCATCGAGATAGGAAATCTCGACTTCGGATTTCCGGGTGATATCGGCATGGATATCCGGAATCGAGAGGCATCCCTCGCTGGTCGTAAAATCTTCTCCGAATTCGTCGATTATGACAGGATTAATGAAGGCGCCCTTAAAAAGTTCATTCTCGGGATACATTTCCTGATAAGGCGCTGTATCGATGACGAATAAGCGTATGGATTTTCCGATCTGGGGAGCTGCGAGGCCCACACCCTGATCATGGTACATCGTTTCATACATGTTCCCGATCAATTCCTTCAGTCCGGGATAATCCATGGTGATTTCCTGTGTTTTCTTCCTTAATATCGGATGTCCGTATACGTAAATCGGTAATATCATAGTTCTTCGTTTCTCTGGTTGGTATGTTCAAGTTGTTGCATATAAGATTGCAATATAAGGGTGGCGCTGATCCGGTCGACAAGTTCTTTATTCTGCCGGTCTTTTTTCTTTAAACCCGCGTCTATCATCGATTGAAAGGCCATTCTGGAGGTAAACCTTTCATCCATCCTGACGATCGGAATATCTTTGATCACTTTATTCAGCCGGTTAACGAAAGGTTCTATAAAGCGGGCCGCATCGGAGTTGGTATTTTTCATGGTCTTAGGTTCCCCCACCACGATAACATCCACTTTTTCCTTAGCAATGTAATCCATCAGATAATCAAACGCTTTGGAAACGTGTATAGTATCCAGCGGAGTCGCACAGATCCGTAATTCGTCCGTAACGGCGAATCCCACTCTTTTCTGTCCGTAATCTATAGCCAATATTCTACCCAACTTAAAAATTTGTGCAAAAATATAACTATTTTCCCTACTCGGGAGTTAATGCAATCGAATATTTCCTAAAAAAACTTAAAGGATTTGTGAGCAAAAATCATAAAGCCTCAGCATAACATTTTTTCGGTTTTGCCGTTATAAAAAATTGAATTGATATAAAATTAATACAAAATTATGAATGAGATTATTGATATTCAAGAACTAAACGAAAGAATCCGGCAGGAAAGCGCTTTTGTGGATGTCATTACTATGGAAATGGGAAAAGTGATCATCGGGCAAAAGCATATGGTGGAACGCCTGTTAATCGGTTTACTTTCCAACGGGCATATCTTACTCGAAGGAGTTCCGGGATTAGCCAAAACGTTAGCCATAAAGTCATTGGCGCAATGTATACAGGCGAAATTCAGCCGTATTCAATTTACTCCCGACCTGTTGCCGGCCGATTTGACCGGTACGATGATCTATAGTCAGAAAAATGAAGAATTTGTAGTGAAAAAAGGTCCTGTTTTCGCTAATTTTATTCTGGCTGACGAGATCAACCGTGCTCCCGCCAAGGTACAAAGCGCTTTACTGGAAGCCATGCAGGAACGACAGATCACTATCGGCGAAGCTACTTATCCGCTGGAAGAACCTTTCCTGGTGATGGCCACCCAGAATCCGATCGAGCAGGAGGGTACTTATCCGCTTCCGGAAGCGCAGGTGGACCGTTTCATGATGAAAGTGATCATCCAATATCCGAACAAGGCAGAGGAAAAAGAGATCCTGAAGCAACATATCCGGGAAGAATTTCCTGCAACCCATGCCGTGGTCAAACCCGAAGATATAATCAGGGCGCGTTCGGTTGTCAAAGAAGTTTATGTCGATGAAAAGATTTCCGGTTATATTACGGATATAGTTTTTGCCACACGTTTTCCTTGGGATTACAAAATAAATCGTTTTGAAAATATGATCTCATACGGAGCCTCCCCGCGTGCTACCATCAATCTTGCGCTGGCTTCCCAGGCTTATGCGTTTATCAAGAGACGCGGATATGTGATCCCCGAAGACGTACGCGCTGTTTGCCACGATGTATTGAGGCACAGGATCGGATTAACTTATGAGGCCGAAGCCGAGAATATAACCACATCCGATATTATCAATGAGATACTGAATACTGTTGAAGTTCCGTAAAATTAACCCAGGTCTTTTATTCAGCAGATTATGGATTCAAGTGAATTAATTAAAAAAGTCAGGAAAATCGAAATCCGTACCAAAGCATTGTCCCAACAAATTTTTTCCGGACAATACCATAGTGCTTTCAAAGGATTGGGTATGGCCTTCAGTGAAGTAAGGGAATATGGCTACGGTGATGATATCCGCTTTATCGACTGGAATGTAACGGCGCGTTTTCACCGTCCATATGTAAAAATATTCGAAGAAGAGCGGGAGCTTACCGTCATGTTACTGATCGATGTCAGCGGTTCCAATCTTTTCGGCACACATAAAAGCCTTAAATCGGACCTGATTACCGAACTGGCCGGAATTTTGTCTTTTTCCGCTATTTATAATAATGATAAGGTAGGAGTGATCTTTTTCAGTGATAAAGTTGAGAAATTTATTCCACCTAAAAAAGGCCGTTCCCATATCCTGAGGATCATTCGGGAACTGGTCGGCTACGAACCGTCGTGTTCCCGTACCGATATCAGCGAGTCGTTACGTTATCTGACCAACGTTATTAAAAAGAAATGCACGGCATTTTTAATTTCCGATTTTTTAAATTCCGATTTCGAACAGGCTCTGCGTATCGCCGCCAATAAACATGATATAGTCGCTTTACATGTGATGGATAAAGGCGAAGAAAAATTACCTGCCCTGGGACTTATGGAATTGGTGGATCCGGAAACCGGTCAGTATGTCGTGGCCGATACTTCCTCCAATATAGTAAGGAAAAAGTATGGAGAGTGGTGGAGGGAAATTCACAGGAAGAATGATGAAATTTTCAAAAAAGCCGGTGTGGATGCGGCTCATTTGTATACGGATGAAGATTATGTAAAACAATTGACCGCGCTTTTCCAACGCCGTTCTTAATATCCCGGTGCGATTGAGAATATAGTCCCGTGATGATTTTTTGTATTGTGAAGGATCTGCCGGACAATAAAATGCACATCTTTTTGTGTATAAAATTATTTTCAGGCATTTAAATTTTATATCAAAAAAAAATGTATTTTTGCAGCCACAATTTTGAATTAGATAAATAACAGTCGAGATGAAAAAAGAATTGATACAGTACGTGGAAGATACTTTTGTTGAAACCAAAAAATTCCCGAATTTTAAAGCAGGAGATACTATTACGGTATCTTATAGAATTGTGGAAGGTTCTAAAGAACGTATCCAGCAATTTCAAGGGGTGGTATTACAGATTAACGGCAGTGGCGTTACCCGTACCTTTACCGTACGTAAAATTTCCGGTGGAGTAGGTGTGGAAAGGATATTCCCGTATGCATCTCCTTTTATCTCCGATATCGTTGTCAATAAAAGAGGGGTTGTTCGCCGCGCCCGCATATTCTATTTGCGTGAGTTAACCGGTAAAAAAGCCCGTATCAAAGAAAGAAGAAATTAGTATTATCAATAAATCGTTACCTAAAAAAACGCTCGACAGGCGTTTTTTTAGTTTCTGGCATGGCCTTAATACACTCCTTAGAAAAATCCGGAAATTTCCTGTTCAAATACCGGGGACAGATACCTGTTATCATCTTTCTGATCGGTATGCCGATGATCTATTTCGGCCACTATGATTTCCTGACCCATTTATCCGTTCAAAACCGGGAGGTTTTCCGGGTTATCATCCTCATACTTTCCATTGCGGTTTCCCTTGCCGGTTTCCTGGTACGTGCCTATACGATCGGAACCACTCCGAGAGGAACATCGGGACGGAATACGGATAAGCAGGTTGCAGAACAATTAAATACCAAAGGCATTTATTCCGTTGTGCGGCATCCGCTTTATCTGGGAAACTACCTCATGTGGGCCGGTTTACTGATCTTTTCCATGAATTTCTATCTTTTCGTTATTATCTCGCTATGTTATTGGTTGTATTATGAACGGATCATTTTTACGGAGGAACGGTATCTGGAAAAATGTTTCGGCGAGGATTTTATCCGCTGGTCCAAAGAAGTGCCCGCTTTTGTCCCTTCTTTTAAAAATTACCGGCCCGGTAATATTCCGTTTTCGTTCAAAGCCGTACTAAGAAGAGAGTATGCAGGTTTTTTCGCTATGGTATTTTCTTTTACCGTGGTGGACTACTGGCTACAATTCACTTTTTACAGGCATTATCCTGAAATTGTGTCCGTTTTCCAATGGTTCAGGCCTTCCCTGATCGTATTGTTAGTCGCATTGGTCTGTATGTTGGTTTTACGTACGCTTAAACACCATACGAACCTGTTAAATGCTGAAAGTAATCGAGACTGATCATCATCACCATAAAAATATTGCCATGAACATTTCCCACATTGAACACATCGGAATAGCTGTAAAAAACATCGAAGAAGCGATCCCTTATTATGAAAATGTTTTAGGACTTAAATGTTATAACATCGAAGAAGTCGCCGACCAGAAAGTAAAAACAGCTTTTTTTAAGGTAGGGGCTACTAAAATTGAATTACTGGAGCCCACTTCTCCCGAAAGTACGATCGCCAAGTTCATCGAGAAAAAAGGAGAGGGCGTTCATCATATCGCCTTCGCTGTGGATAATGTGGCAAATGCTTTATCGGAAGCCGAAAGCAAAGGGATCCAACTTATCGATAAAGCTCCGCGAAAAGGAGCAGAGAATCTGAATATCGCTTTCCTCCATCCGAAATCCACCCAGGGAGTTCTTACGGAATTGTGCCAGGAATAGCTTCGACAAGTTCATTTGCCGATTGATTTAGAATCTTGATCCATCCTTTGAGCGATTAGCGAGAATATATAATCTGCTCAATGCATATATGGAAAATCCCGACTTATTTAATGGTTTTTCCATCGATATTACTTTTGTCATTCTGAGTGAAATGAAGAATCCTTTGCCAATAGAGATCCTTCACTTCGTTCAGGATGACAGGGGGGTGACTACCGGAATAAGTGGGAAATAGTGCACTTTGTCATGTTGAGCGATCAGCGAAACATCTGATCTGCTCAGTACATATATGGAAAATCCCGCACATACTTAATGTCATTTCGGTAATTCTACTTTTGTCATTCTGAGTGCAACGAAGAATCTTTTTCCCAATAGAGATCCTTCACTTCGTTCAGGATGACAGAAGGAGTGACTACCGGAATAAGTGGGGATGAACATATTTTGCCATGTTGAGCGATCAGCGAGAATCTATAATCTGCTCAGTACAGATATGTAAAATCCGACATACTTAATGGTATTTCCATCGATATTACTTTTGTCATTCTGAGTTAAACGAAGAATCTGCTTCCAATAGTGATCCTTCACTTTCCCACTTCGATAATCTCAGTGGCCATTCAGGATGAGGCAAAATAATAAATATAAGAATAGGGAAGGATTACCGGCTATAATTATCTGAATATCCTTTTCACATAGCACCTCTTTTTGCAATATACCTGGGAATCATACTTGTCCCATACCCGGCCGGCGATAAGGTTTTCCGCCTGCGGATTGGTGATGGCATATTGATAACCCCGGTTAAGGAAAGCCTCATTGAGCAGTTTATGATATAATGCATGGATTCCCCGGGATTGCCATTCCGGAATAATACCGGTCAGTAACAGGTCTACCGTATCATTTTTGCGGAAAGCCTTATTAACATGGTGTCTTTTAAAGGGAAATACTTTCCCGCCGGCTTTTTGCAAAGCCATGCTTAGCGAAGGCATGCAGAGGGCAAAGCCCAATACCCGGTCCTTTTCATCCGTTAGTACGGAAACAAGATCCGGTTGTATCTGAGTGATATGATTCCTGATCAGATATTCCTTCTCTTCATCGTCCAAAGGAATGAAGTTATAATTTCCGGAAAAAGATTCGTTCAAAGCATCCAGGAATTTCATGCCGTATTCAGCCATTTCTTTATTACTGCCGAATTCTTTGACGGTAACGTTATATCTTTTGCTGATGATGTCGTATAAACGGTTAATTGAGTCCGGGACGGGATCTACTTTAATCTTATACTGGATGAAGTCGGTCTCTTTTTCAAATCTCGATTTTTCCATTAACAACGGATAATAAGGCGCATTGTAATCAGTAGCGACGGAAGGCACTACGTCAAAGCCCTGGATCATCATGCCTTGCTTCTCCATATTGGTGAAGCGCGAGGGACCGGCCATCTCGTCTAATTCCAATCCGGCACCCCATTTCTCTACTTTCCTGATAAGAGTTTGTAAAACTTCCGGATCATCAATGAAATCCAGCCAGCCGAAACGTATCCTCCGTTTTTGATAATACCGGTTATACCGATGGTTAATAATACCCGCTATACGCCCCACAGGCTGGTCTCCTTTGTAAGCCATCCACATTCGAAGATCACAGAATTTCAGGGCCGGATGCTGGGTGAGCGTATTCCATTCTTCCGCTTCCAGGGCGGGAACATACTGAGGTACGTCTTTGTATAAAGTCTGAGGAAAACGGATGAAATCCCAGATTTCTTCCGTAGTTGATATTTCTTTAACAGTAATATTTTTATCCATGTGACAAAAATATTAATTATTTTTTCTGTTTCCGACTTTCCCGATAGGATTCGAATTTTGCGCTGATCATGGATTTTACCCGGTTTTTCAATTCCTGGTAGTTCTCATCCTGCTTTGGGTATACGGATTCGAGAAAATCCACGGATAAAGCCTTGGAACGCGGTAAGATCATTGATTTGCTTACCGCCGTATCCGCTCCGTTGATCACAACCGGCACAATCGGTACATTTAACTCTTTACTCAGAATGGCAAAGGTATCTTTAAAATCCCGGATACCGTTTTTGGAACGTGTTCCTTCAGGGAAAATAATCACATTCTTACCGTTTTTCAGTAAATATGAGAGTTGCTGCAATGCTTCCCGAAGATTATGGTTAATATCCATTAAAATGATATTGTTCTTTTTAGCCATAAAATTCATAACCCTGTTTTTCCAGTGTTTTTCCTTAGCCAGAAGATACGTTTTTTTATTGATTTTTCTTTCGAGGGAAGTGGTGATCAGGATCCCGTCCAGCATACTCTGGTGATTAGCCACCAAAATACAGGGTTCATTGGGAATATTGGATGTTCCGCGTGTTTTATAACGGTAAATAATACGTAAAAGGTAACGGGCCGAAAAAGTGATGGTCTTATTCAACAATCCCGCTTTCGGCAGGTCTATATCGGATATTTTTGCAGTAAGGATCTCGCTCCATTCTACCTTCTTACGGTCCGAGGGTTCCGTAGCATTCACTTTAACGAACTCTTCCAGCTTATGTAATGTATTCAATTCGTTCAACTGAGCCTCATTCATCGTAATTCCGAATGCTTTCTCTATAAAGGCCCAAAGCGCTACCCTGGAGAGGGAATCCATCGAAAGATCGATCTCAAAATGGTCATTTTCCCTCGCTGTCATGCCTGTTTCTTTTTCGATAAAGGTTTTCAGTAATCCATACTCTTCCGAATGAACCGCATTTTCCTGTTCAATTTTAATTTCAGGTTTCTGGATAAAAGAACTCAATTTAAAGCGCTGGATCTTTCCCATACGGGTTTTCGGAAGTTCTTCCGAGATGATATGGTGGCGTTTGATACGTTTATATGGAGCTACTTTATTATTAAAATCGAGAATACTGTTTTTAATGATCTCGGGGAGCTCCTGTACCGATTTTGTCCTTACCTGGTTTATATCCGGTAAGATGACGGCCTGCAATATGCCGTCTTCCATAAATACGCCTGCTTCCTGGATGAAAGGGGATATCTTACAAAGTTTGTTTTCCAGTTCCACAGGATCGATATTTTTCCCGTTGGAAGTCACGATAAGTTCTTTTCTCCTTCCGGTTAATTTCAACCCACGTTTGTCTAAAAATCCAAGGTCACCCGTATGAAACCAGCCATCCTGCATTACCTGGGCCGTTTCTTCCGGACGGTTGTAATAACCCTGCATTACATTGGCTCCTTTTACCACGACTTCTCCGTTATCGATCTTGAACTCCATGCCTCGCAAAGGATATCCGGCATAACCAACAGTCCATTTTCCCGGGTGGGTAAAACTGATAAGGGGGGCTGTTTCCGTCATTCCGTAGCCTTCCAGTATTTCGAATCCCAGCGTCTTGAAAACCCGACCGGTTTCCACCGGCAAAGCAGCGCCGCCCGATACCAAAAAACGTAAATGACCGCCGAATTTATCATGTACGGTTTTAAATATTTTTTGAGAAAACCATCTCCATTTCATCAGGCTTGCCAATTTGTATACGGATTTGGTGGCAAAACTGCCGTTAATCTTGGTCATGACGCCTTTGGCCAAAGCCTCATAAAGTCTGGGGACTCCGATAATGATGGCAATTTTTCCCTGCTTTAGGGTTTCCAATATCGTATCTGAAGCTAGATTCTCTGCAATATGGATCGTCTGTCCGCTATACAAAGGAGCCACAATACTGCCCATTAAGGGTAATATATGATGTACCGGAAGCAACATCATCGTATTAAATTCTTCACGGAAGATCTTGATATCGTTACATACCGCATTTACAATAAAATAGAGGTTGGTGAAAGATAACATAACGCCTTTGGAAGAACCGGTCGTTCCGGAAGTATAGACGATAAGAGCCGTTTTTTCCCTGTCGGAGGGAGAATAATCTTCTTCGGAATATTGGTCAACGGAATGGGTATCAATATTTTGGAAGGCTATAACGGGAACTTGAAGTCCCACTTCTTCTATTGCCAGTTCAGCCATATCCTTTTTACTTTCCGATACCACGATCAGGTCCGGTTGAGCATCTTTTAATATATGCGTAAACTCGTCCCAGCCCGATTGCACATCCACGGGAATTGCGATACCGTCATTTTTCCATATCGCATATAAACTGATAACCCATTCTATAGAGTTTTCTCCAAAAATAATTACTTTTGAACCGGATCCCGGAACAAGTTGACTGAATTTGTCGGCAAAGCAGCTTATATGCCTGGATAGTTCACAATAGGACAGAGAACGGTTCTTGAACTGGATCGCAGTTTTATTTCTTACGGTAAACATTTGGTCTGGAATTGATTAATACTATCCGATATCAGGAGGTATAACATAATAATATGATGTATCGGTTCAATTTTATGTGTGCAAAAATACATAATTTTAATAACGTAAACAGAAATATTATAGTATTACAGATAAAAAGATTTAATTTAATGTGATAATATCCGGCATAATAAAATTATAAAGAGAATATTTTACGATTTTTATGTAATTTTGCGCCTTTAAAAACTGACTATGAAGAAAAAAGGATCCGTTATAATTATCAAGTGGGGTTTGATCCTCGGAGCAGGGGTTTCGCTGTTACGATTTCTCAATAGTTATCTAAGCAACCTGGATATATATCCTTTCGGTCCGGTTCTCGATCTCCTGATGGTATTACTATTTATCGGAACTTTATATCTGGGGATCAAAGAATACCGCGACGATATACTGGACGGTGAAATTAAATTCGGGAAGGCCTACCTTTTAAGTTTTCTGATCTCATTGCTGGGATTCTTCATCGTATTCTTTTATTTAAATATTCATTACTCGGTCATTGATAAAGAAGAACTCAGTAAATTGAATTCAAGGAATGAAGCGAAATATATCGAAAAAATCGAAAAAGATACGGTTACCCAAAAAGATTTAACGGATTATGTCCGGTATACCCAGGAACGATTGGCCATATCCGGTTCCGAATCATGTAATGCCATCATCTCCCCGAAATTAGATACCTTAAGATTGTATTACGAAATCCGGATGATGAACAGGAAACTCCCTGATGCGGATAAGTTCGAATTAAAGAATTTTGACGGTTATGCCAGGAAAAACCTGGTAGAACTGGCTGAAATAACTCTTCAGCAACAAGACCTTATAGATTCCGGTTGTGAAGAACAATTTAAAAAAATAATCGCCGCCACTTTATCGGGTATGGAACAAAATTCGCTGTTAACCCGTAAGATAGATGAGGGTAAAGCGACCATTCCGCGATATGATAATATTTTTGCCGCGGCGCTCTATTTTTCCCTTTCCGTTTTGATCTACGGTTTGTTATTCGGACTTTTTGTTTCTTTATACTTATACAGGAAAAAGAAAGACCCGGATACGGAAGAACCTGCGGGAAATGAGGGAGAGGATGAGATGAATAACGAAATTAACGAATAAATATGGATATTTCTGTAATTGTACCTTTATATAATGAAGAAGAATCGCTTCCCGAACTGGTGGAATGGATCGACCGGGTGATGGAAGAACATCATTATAGTTATGAAATTATAATGGTGGATGACGGTTCCACCGATCGCTCATGGCAAATCATTGAAGAGCTCCAAACCAGATTTTCTCAGATCAGAGGAATCGGATTCAGGAGGAATTATGGTAAATCGGCCGCGCTGAATGTTGGATTTGAGGCGGCACAAGGTGATGTGGTAATTACCATGGATGCCGATCTTCAGGATTCTCCGGATGAAATTCCGGAACTATATGATATGATCATGAAAGAAGGGTACGACCTGGTTTCAGGATGGAAAAAGGTACGTTACGATTCAAAATTTGCCAAGAATATCCCCTCTAAATTCTTTAACTGGACAACCCGTAAAATGTCACATATCAAACTCCATGATTTTAACTGCGGTTTGAAGGCGTATAAAGGAGAAGTAGTGAAAGCCATTGAAGTATACGGGGAAATGCACCGGTATATCCCGGTTATTGCAAAATGGGCAGGTTTTCATAATATAGGGGAGAAAGTGGTGCAACATCGTAAACGTAAATACGGCACCACAAAATTCGGATGGAACAGGTTTGTGAATGGCTTTCTTGACCTCATCTCTATTTCCTTTATTTCCAGGTTCGGTAAAAAGCCGATGCATTTTTTCGGCCTTTTGGGTAGCCTGAGTTTCCTATTAGGTGGAATTATCACCGTATGGCTTATCGTTGCTAAGTTAGTGAATCTGTACAACCAGGTGGAGAATTACAGGCAGGTTACCGATCAGCCTTTATTTTACCTGGCATTACTGGCTATGATTTTCGGTGTAATCCTGTTCATGTCGGGATTTTTGGGAGAAATGATCTCCCGGTCTTCAAGCGACAGGAACAGATATTTGATATCCAAAAAATTAGATCAAAAAAAATAACTTCTATTTAGGTATCAGCTTAATAAAAGGAGTTAACATCTCTTCCATGGAAATTCCGCCATGCTGGAATGTGTTCTTATAGTAGTTCACGTAGTGGTTATAGTTATTCGGATAAGCGAAGAAATCATTTTTCGTGGCAAATATATATCGGTGTGTAACGCCTTCCTGGGGTAGATAAGCGTCCCCGGGATTTTTTACTTCGTATACTTCTTTCGGGTTATAATCCAGGTTACGTCCGACCTTATACCTTAGGTTGGTATTGATATTTTTATCTCCGATAACTTTTATGGGACGATCTATTTTGATTGTACCATGGTCGGTGGTCAGGAAGAATGTAATTTTTCTTTCTGCAAGATATTTGATCATTTCGAACATAATGGAATTCTCGAACCAGGAAGCGGTCACACTACGGTATGATTTTTCATCGTCGGCCAGTTCCCGGATAATATCCACGTCGGTCCTGGCATGGGAAAGCATATCCACAAAATTGATTACAATCACATTCAACGAGTTGGAAAGTAGTTTATGAAAATTATCGAATACTTTTTTCCCAAAATCTATGTTAAGGATTTTAGAGAAAGAGTACTTAACATTCTTACCGTATCTTTTAAGATATTCCCCCAGCAATTCCTGTTCAAACTGATTTTTACCGCCCTCATCATTTTCATTAACCCAGTAACGGGGATATTTTTTAGCAATTTCGGAAGGCATTAATCCGGCAAACAAAGCGTTCCGGGCATAATGAGTTGCCGTGGGAAGTATACTGTAGCTCAGGTCTTCCGATTCGGCCCTGTAATAATTGTTGATAAACGGCTGGATGGTTTTCCACTGGTCGTAACGGAGATTGTCCACTACAAATAAAAAAGTAGGTTTATTATCCGAAAGGGACGGGAACAGCTTCTCTTTTAATAAGGTGTGGGAGAGTAGGGGTTTTTCATCGCTTTTATTATGGAGCCAGTCCATATAATTCCTTGCGATGTATTTGGAAAATTGGGTATTGGCTTCTTCTTTTTGATTTGCCAGGATTTCCGATACCCCGGTATCTTCAATCTTGTCCAATTCCAGTTCCCAATAGATTAATTCCTTATATAAATCTTCCCACTCTTTGATCGATAGACGGTCGGAAATTCTCATGGAAATATCCCTGAATGCTTCCTGATAGGCAATCGTACTTTTTTCGGATATAATCTTTTTATTGTCGATGATCTTTTTCAGACAAAGCAGTATCTGGTTAGGATTAACGGGTTTAATAAGATAATCGGCAATATTGGAACCTATGGCATCTTCCATGATATGCTCCTCTTCACTTTTGGTGATCATGACGACAGGAATATGCTGGTAATGCGATTTGATTTGTTTCATGGTCTCAATGCCGCTTAATCCGGGCATTTGTTCATCCAGGAAGATAATATCTATAATCTCTTTTTCCAATACTTCAATGGCTTCATTTCCACTCACGACGGGAATTACTTCATACCCTTTATTTTCCAAAAATAGGATATGGGGTTTTAAAAGATCTATTTCGTCATCAGCCCACAGGATTTTTACTTTCATATAACAGGATTTATTTAAATTATCAATTTAATATAGAATCAACAAATGAAACCATACTTTGATTAACGGCCGAAGCATAAATATTAGTATAAATGCGGAGTAGGGGAGATCTAGTAATTTTCGATTTAATTTCAACAAATTTATTTTTTACTGAGAATAGTTATTTGCCTAAGCGATAATAATCATAAAACCGGATCTCAACTCTCTGAGAATCGAATATTCCACTTCCGGAAGTATTGCCACAAGCTATATCTCATTTATAAACGAACAATACCTTAGTTTACTGTTTATTCAAAATTATAATTCATTAGTGACGCTACTGCTACAAATGCAAACGATTACAAATGTAATGTTACACATTTGATCACCCTATACATGTTTACAAAAGTATACACGCTATTGATGTAGATTAACGCATTTTTACACAATTTACAATTGAAAAAGGATGACTCTCCATTAGATGCAAAGACACGCTCAATTTAGGTTTATTTATATTAAAAAAATAAAAACCAGATAGTTATCTATAATTATATGTTGTATGGCTTTAATTGGCGGGACTTGGTTATTAACATTGCTTGATTATTTAGGTATCAGTATTTAATAGTCTATAAATTAATAACTTGTCGTGTTTATATAAAGCTATGATACATTATTTTATTAACATTACTTGATTCTATACTCTAAAAATGTAAATTTGCATAAGTAAACGGGTGTATTATATATAGATCGGAAGAGCGTCGTGTAGGGAA
>ERZ809224.675-NODE-675-length-30057-cov-7.753250_pt1 | contig 30057 bp, 27 predicted proteins | sample MGYA00520513_ERZ809224 | MGnify/ENA primary metagenome ERZ809224 (study PRJEB31576, sample SAMEA3212658) | Homo sapiens | biome: human-gut; feature: human gut; material: fecal | place: Sweden | collected 2012 ... | reverse complement strand
GTGATGCCAGTAATCGTGTACCAAAACAAATACTTTTTTACTCATAAGTTATACGTCCTTTTATCACCATTTTATGGCTACGTTTTTGTGAATTCTCGTTTTTTAGATGTGCGTTAAATTCCAATTTATCGGGCAGACGAAAAAATCCACCCAACTACATTTTACCATAAGCACAGCCAAAAATCAACCACGAAAGGAAAATAAAATTCTCACTCGCTTTTACTACACTCCTGCTGCTTTTCCATAACAGCATTGTACTTTTCAAGCTCGCTCATAATAAATCTTTTAATCTCGGAGGTGGTGGAAACCCCACGCATTGCACACCAAGCCTTGAAATCCTCGGCATCTTGTGTGCGTACTCTTGTACCGAGGGTTCGCATATTGTCCTTGTCCCACTTTCGGGCATATCCTTTTTGTTTCTCGGAAACAGGCATTTTTATCGCTCTCCTACTTGCATAAGTATATTTTATCCATTATACCATAGCAATGGAGATTTTGTCAATGTGCGCATAAGCTAAATTTGCATAATCAAGTTTGGCTGGAATTACTATTGAATACTACTTATATAAGTAGTATAATGTGAGTGTAATCAAAAAAACAAACACAACAAACCAAAGATGTTTCGGTGGAACATCAAGGAAAGGAATGATTTATATGAATAACACCGAAAGTGAGCTTTATATAGCAAGGACAATGCTTAACGCAAAGACAGCGGTTATCGCAGACCGTGAAAACCGTGAACAGCGTATCCGTGAAAAGGCGGTTAAGGCGTTTGAGGAACGCAGTAAGCCAAAGGAGCAGAGGAAGCCTATGTCAGCCGAGGAGAGAAAGGCGGTTCTTGACAGTCTGAAAAGACTGAACGGCGAAACAGATGACACCCAAGTTTAAAAATATACTATATAAATTGGAGGAATGATTATGTTTAGAATTTCAGATGAAAGCTATGAGAGAGTAACCGAGATACTTGAGGACATCGGCTATGCTTGCGATACCGATGATGAGTATGAGGAGTGGGAGGACGTTGCAAGAAGTTCGTTCGCTTCCGTTCTCGATGAGCTTGACACCAATCAGTTTGATATGACCTGTGCTGCTATTAAGGAGCGTATTGTTGATGAATATGCCGAGGGCAATGAAAACTATGCAAAGGGTATTCGCACGGCATTTTACGGCTATCTCACAGAACGCAGGGACTATCTTGATTTTTACGAGGACTATGACAAACCCGAACTTCCCGATGATGCCGATGAGAATGAAATCTCCGAGTATGAGGAGAGATTGGAGGTCTATAACCGTAAGAAAGAGTATAACGATTGCGTGGAGAAGTGGATTTCGGATATAGGCAGTATTTCATTCGGGGAGGGAGAATAATGAGCAAGGTTATAACCATAGCAAATGCAAAGGGCGGTGTGGGAAAATCCTCCACATCGACCGCACTTGCGGCAATTCTGAGTGAGAGAGGTTACAAAACGCTTCTTATCGACTGCGATACACAGTGCAACAGCACCGATACTTATAGAGCAATGACCGAGGGCGTTGCCACCGTTTATGATGTTCTTCTTGACGAGAGCAGATTGAGCCTTGACGAAGCAATCCAACATACCGAGTGCGGAGATATTCTTGCAGGGGACAGCCTGCTCCGACAGGCAGATGAAAAGCTGAAAGGAAGTGTTGACGGACTTTATCGAATGGCAGATGCTCTTGACGGCTGCGAGAATTATGACTACATAATCATTGATACTGCACCTGCTATGAACTCTATACTGCATAACTGCCTTATTGCCGCAAACGAGGTTATTATTCCGGTAACGGCGGACAGATACGCTTTGCAGGGACTTTCACAGCTCTTTGAAACTATCAGAGCTATTCGGAAAAGGCAGAATCCAAGTCTGAATGTTTCGGGACTTCTGCTTACCAAGTACAACGGACGTGCAAATCTTTCGAGAGAGGTCAGAGTTTCCCTTGACGAGGTTGCGGAGCAGATGAATACAAAGGTTTTTGACACGGCAATAAGGGAGTGCATCAAGGTTAAAGAAGCACAGGCGAGAAAACAGACACTTATTGCGTATGCTCCCAAATGCACGGCTGCCGAGGACTACAACAGGCTTGCAGATGAGATAACGAAAGGGGAATAATTATGGCAAGGAATATATCAAGCAAATTCGGCGTAACGGACGGTCTGGACTTTACTGCCGAACAGGGGATAACGAGCATTGCGATAGACAAGCTGATACCATATCACAATCACAGATTTACTCTTTATGATGGCGAGCGTTTGGAGGATATGATTCAGAGCATCAAGAAAAACGGCGTGATTACTCCGATAATCGTTCGCACAGCAAACGGAGGAAAGTATGAGATTTTGTCGGGGCATAACAGAGTGTATGCCGCAGGACAGGCAGGACTTGAAAGCGTTCCTGCTGTTGTAAAGGTGAATTTATCCGATGAAGATGCTGAAATCTTTGTTGTGGAAACAAATCTTATTCAGCGAGGTTTTTCCGATCTGAAAATATCCGAACAGGCATTTGCGGTTGCACTCAGGTACAACAAGCTGTTTGACGAGCGAAAACGAAAGGAAATATGTGACGAGCTGTATTTCATCGAGAACGGCAAGCACCGTCCCGAAGATGTTCCACCGGAACATCTTACAACGAGAGATGCAACAGCGGAGGAATACGGCATAAGCTCCGCAACGGTGGCAAGGCTTCTCCGCATAGACAAGCTGATAAACGAGTTCAAGGAGCTTGTTGACCGTGGAAATATAAAGGTTCGTTCTGCTGTTGACCTTTCATATCTTACAGAGGAACAGCAGAGAAATGTGTACAAGGTTATGACCGAAAAAGAGGTTACTGTCATTGATATGAAAATGGCGAAACAGCTCCGTGAGATAGCATCATCTTACACGATAGTCACCGGTGAACTGATAACCGAGGTACTGAACGGTGAGTACGGTTCGGACGAAAAGCCAAAGGACAGGGGAGAAAAGATAACGCTTCCCACGGCTACATACAAGCGGTATTTAAGCAGTTATTCCAAAAAGGAAGCAAACGAGATAATAGAAAAGGCCCTTGCTCTGTACTTTGAGCAGGGCGAATAACGGAGGTATTTAAAATGGAAAAGATGATTATTCAAGGCAAGGTAAAAGAGGTTTTTATGCTCAAAGAAACTGGCAGAATGCTTGATATTTTCGGCGTGAGGATAGCACAGGCGGATGGTTCGGAGCTGCTTGTGGAGTGCGAATCTGCCGAACTTGACAAAAGGCTTCACCCCGGCACGAAAATTGCGGTTCTGGCATACCGCACGGACAAGGACGATGACGGAAATCCTGCGGACAGGATTGTGGCTAAGACTTTGAATTACTGATACTGCAGTTTTTATTTTGCTTTATGAGTTCTTTCTGCCGATTACGATTCTCGGCTGGGTATTTTACATAGGCGTATTGCTTTATCTGATCAATCGTGACGAGATACCGGAATTAAAGATGCCGTGGTTTATCATTATGTTTCTTGTACCAGTGATTGGCGCATTCGTCTTTATGCTTCTTTCAAGCAATGATACGAGTAAAAAAGAATATACCCGATATGAAGCAAGCAAAGAGGAAATTCAAAAATATCTGTGTCAAGATGAAGAAATTGACCAACTGAAAGAACAGAATGCAGACGCCTATACACAGGCTCGGTATTTGTATTCCACAGTGCAAATGCCCTGTTTGGGAAATACAATCGCCACATACTATTCCATTGGTGAGGGTTTTCATTCCGCCTTGCTTGCAGATTTAGAAACCGCACAGGAATTTATATTTATGGAATACTTCATTATTGAAGAAGGATCTATGTGGAATCCCATCCATGAAATATTGAAACGCAAAGCAAAAACCGGCATTTCAGTCTATGTAATGTATAATGATTTTGGATGTATGGTTACACTGCCGGAACACTATTATGAACAACTTGAAAGCGAAGGGATTCATTGCCAGCCCTCTAATAAATTCACACCAATATTGTCTCATCTTCATAATAATCGGGATCATCGGAAAATTACGGTCATTGACGGGCGAATCGGCTATACCGGCGGAATCAATTTAGCGGATGAATATATCAACGCCATTGTAAAACATGGGCATTGGAAGGATACCGCCGTCCGTTTAGAAGGCGAAGCTGTACGAAATTTGACGGCATTGTTTTTGGAAAGCTGGAACTCACAGAGTAAACGCTGGCTTGAATGCAGTATTTTTATGAAGCGTTCTGCATCATATAAGCAGGCAAACGGTGTGGTAATTCCGTTTGGAGACGGCCCAAGCCCGATTTATAAGGAGAACATTGGCAAGACGGTCTACCTGAATATGATTCATTCTGCAAAATATTATCTCTACATAACAACGCCGTACCTTATCTGCGATCACGAAATTATGAATGCGTTACGCATTGCGGCGCAAAGAGGCGTAGATGTACGGCTGATTGTTCCTCATATCCCCGATAAGAAAGCAATTTTTCTTATGACCCGGTCAAGCTATAGGCCGTTGATTGAATCCGGCGTAAGAATCTACGAATACACACCCGGTTTCATCCATGCGAAAAACTTTGTCTGCGACGACAAATTTGCAGTCTGCGGCACCATCAATCTGGACTACCGTTCTTTTGTGCATCACTTTGAATGCGGCACATGGATGTATGGGACGGATTGTATTGCAGATATGAAAGAGGATTTTCTGAACACACTGGCAGTTTCAGAGGAAGTAACCGAAGGAAAAGCCAAGCTGCATCCGTGGGATCGGCTGCCTGCTGAACTGATGAAAGTATTCACGCCGCTGTTATAAAAATTTGATTTAATATCTCTTTAACAATTCCTAATCATCTCAAAAATATTCGTACACTATCATAATCATTGGCAGCGTTCAATGGATAAGCGAAAAAACAGAAAGGAGTTTTTGATATGGATGTGATTGAAACAAAGGGATTAAGCAAGGATTACGGCCATGGGCGCGGAATCTTTGACGTAACCTTTGAAGTTCACAAAGGAGAAGTCTACGGCTTTTTAGGCCCGAACGGCGCCGGGAAATCTACTACGATGCGCCATCTCATGGGTTTCTCCAGGCCAAAAAGCGGAGACGCATATATAGGAGGGAAAGACTGTTGGAAGGATCATGCCGCTATCATGAAATCGGTTGGATATCTTCCCGGTGAGGTTGCCCTTCCGGATGGTTTAAACGGCGTCCAGTTTTTGAAAATGATGAAAGGTCTAAGAGACGGTCACGGGGAACGGATGCAGGAAATAATTGACCTGTTCCAAGTGAATCTGAACGGTTCGGTGAAAAAAATGAGTATCGGCGAAAAGCGGAAGCTGGCGGTTGTGGCCGCGTTTATGAGCGATCCGGACATCCTGCTGCTGGATGAGCCGACAAGCGGTCTTGACCCGGTGATGCAGGAGGTCTTCATAGACTTTGTAAAGTCGGAAAAAGAAAAAGGAAAAACCGTTTTGCTTTCCAGCCACATATTCAGCGAGGTCGAAGCCCTGTGCGACAGAATCGCTATCATCAAAGAAGGCAGAATCGTCTCTGTTACCAATGCGGAGGAAGTCAAACATTTCAAAAGGAAAACCTTTGATATTACCTTCGCGGATCAGCAGAATCTTGAAAAATTCAAGCAAACAGAATTTGAGATCAAAGAAGAGGACAAAGATGCGCGGATGCTCTCCGTGGCAGCGGAAAATCCACAATGTGACAAGCTCATAAAAACGCTCGTTCAGTTTGATGTGGTGCATTTTGTGGAGCATAATCAGACCTTGGAGGACTACTTTATGAACTTCTATAAGAGTGACAGGACGTTTGGAGGGATTGCACATGGAAAACATCATTGAAGTGAAGAATCTCACCAAAGATTACGGGCATGGAAGGGGCATTTTTGATTTTTCGTTTGGTGTAAAACAAGGCAGCGTATTCGGGCTTGTCGGCACGAACGGAAGCGGGAAAACCACGACCATCCGTCATATGATGGGATTCATAAAAAGCGATAAAGGCAGCGTTACAATCCATGGGCTGGATGCATGGAAGGATGCGGCGAAAATCAAAAAGCTCGTTGGATACATTCCGGGGCAGATTGATTTCCCAGATGTGGGAACCGGTACGGCATTTCTGAAAATACAGGCAGATATGCTGGGCATGAAGGATTTTTCTTATATGAACGACCTGATCGACCGTTTCAAAATTGATATTACAGCGCCGCTGAAACGGATGAGCAAGGGCATGAAGCAGAAAATGGGCATTGTCGCCGCGTTTATGGCGCAGCCGGATATTTACCTGCTGGATGAACCCTCTACCGGGCTTGACCCGCTGATGAGGGATACGCTGATTGAGTTGATTCTGGAGCAAAAGGCTCAGGGGAAGACAATCTTCCTCTCCAGCCATATCTTCAAAGAGCTGGAGGATACCTGTGATTCGGTTCTCTTTATTCAGGATGGCCGCATGGTGAATATCACGGACAGAAGCCTGTATGAAGCCGATCCCCGCGAAACCTATACCTTTACACTGGCGGGTGAAGAAGAATACATGATTTGCCGTGACAAGATACAGGAGTTCTTAAAAGACCATCCCGACGCGGGTATTCAGTGTTGGAGAAGGCACAGACATCACAGCTTTACCCTGAATATTCCGGTAGCGCTTTTGAACGAGCTGTTTTCACTGTTTGCAAGGTACACGGTGACAGCGCTGGGCAGCGAGCCGTTTACGCTGGAAAAATATTATACGACAATTATTGAGAATGTGGAGGATAAGTAAAATGATTAGTTTACCGCTTATGAAACAAACCGTGAAGTCAAACGGAATTCTTTGGCTGATTTTTACTGCTGTCCTGGGCGTGCTGCTGGCACAGTTTGCATCGCTGGAAATGACGCAGTTTCTGCTGTTTTTAATCCAGTACGGTATGATGGCAATGATCCTGCCGGGCATTTACATCCTGATCAGCTCCAACAAACTGCTGGCCGGGCAGGTAGACAGAGGCTCCATGGCCTATGTGCTTTCCACGCCGAAACGCAGAAGCACCGTTGTTGCTACGCAGGTACTTTATTCTGTTGTTACCATCGCTTTGATGTTTGTCATTACCACCGTTTTGCATGGAGTGATCAATGCGGCTTCTCCCATTACGCTGGGTCAGGCAGGCATTGAGATTCCGGAGCTGATGGGGACAGAGCTGACATTTGACATGATATTGAAGGTCAATCTTTCCGCTATGCTGGTGTGCCTCGCCATGGGCGGCGTCTGCTTTATGTTTTCAGGTATTTTCAACCAGTCGAAATACTCCGTTGCATTCAGCGGGACCTTCGTCGGCGTCAGCATTCTTGCCAATATGATGACGATGTTCGGTTCCCTTGGCGTAGATGCCCTGGAAAATTTCAAGTATGCTTCTATCTGCACGCTGTATGACTACAATTCTGTGATTGCAGATACAGACACCTGGATTATTAAAGGCGCAGTGGCACTTGGGATTGCCGTAGTTTCCTATGCAATCGGAAGTATCCGCTTCTGCAAAAAGGATCTGCCGCTGTAAAATCACTTGGGGGAATCTTTGAGAACCGTCCATCAATACGGTCTCAGAGATTCTCTTTTTTGTCCGCAAAAACACGATTTAATATTTCTTTAACATATCGTGAACATCTCAAAAATATCAGGACAGTATGATATGGGTACAAAACAGAAATAAACTTCAAAAGGAGTTGGGGCTATGAATGCAATAGAAATTCGCGGACTTACCAAGAGCTTCCGCGGGCTATATGCAGTGGATCATCTGAATATGACGGTTCCGGTCGGCGCCATCTACGGCTTTATCGGAGAAAACGGCAGCGGCAAATCCACTACAGAAAAGCTGATCTGCGGACACCTTGTTCCTGACAGTGGGAAAATCAAACTATTCGGCAAAAAATACACCAACGCGGGGGTTCGTGTCCGGGTTGGTGCGCTGATTGAAAACGCCGGATGCTTTCCGGGATCGAGCGTGTGGGACAACCTTAAAATGCAGGCCATTAACTTAGGGTTGGAAAATCCCAATGCAGAGATAGAACGGGTGCTGGAAATCGTCCGTATGGAGGACAATGCGAAGCTAAAATTCAAAAAATGCTCCCTCGGTATGAAACAGCGTATCGGCATTGCAATGGCGCTGCTTGGCGAGCCTGCGCTGCTGATTCTCGACGAGCCGATTAACGGTCTGGATACCGACGGTATGCGGATCATGCGGGAAATCCTTGTAGACATTACGCAGAACTATCACTGTACGGTTCTTATTTCTTCCCACATTCTCGGCGAGCTTGAAAAGATCGCCACCCACTACGGCATTATCCGGCAGGGTAAGATGATTATGGAAATGAGCGCAAAGGAGCTGGAAGGACGCGCAAGAAATTTTGTGTCCATCAGAACGAAGGATATGGAGAGTGCAAAACGAACGCTTGCCGCTAAGTACCGCAATGTAAGAGAAATGGATGAAACCATTCAGGTTTATGATGTGGACGATACGGAATCCATTGTGGAATATCTCTTACAGAACGGTCATGCAGTTAGCGAAATCAAAAAGAACAAGGTCGGTTTGGAAGAATACTATATTGAGTTGATGTCAAGGAAGGAGGGAGCGTAAAATGAACGGCACAAGAGAATTGACCTTTGCATCTCCAAGTTTTGTAAAAAGACTTCGTGGGATGCTCGGTGTAGATTTTTATCGCCTGTTCCACACCCCGATGTTTTACATCTTTTTGGGTATTGCCGCTATTATCCCGGCGCTTGTTTCTATGGGCGGCGGAGAGGACGGAACAATGTACACGACTATGTGGAACATCATTGCCGCGGATAGTCCCCTGTATATCATCAACAATATTGCGGAATATGCCAATATGAACATGGTATTTATTTTCGGCGGCATTATGGTTTCCATTTTCATCGGTCATGATTATAAAAGCGGCTATGTCAAGCAGCTCTTTACCACCCATGCAAAGAAGCAGGATTATATGCTGTCCAAAACGCTTATCAGCGCTTTTTCTATGGCGTGCATGTGCATTGCCTACCTCATCGGAGGTACGATTTCAGGAGCGCTCACGGGGCTTTCTATGGAAGTAAATGTCGGGTCTCTCCTGATTGCCATACTCGGAAAGATGATCATGAGCCTTGGCTGGGCAAGCCTTTACACCTTTATCAATGTCATTTTCAGACGCTACTTCGGTATTTCTGTTGGGCTGTGCTTTGTGATCGGAACAGGCATCCCGGTTATCGGTGCAGCGGCAATTTTGGGAAATTCCTCGATTCTCAACATCTTTCTGTATGGCTCGTCCGTATACGCCTGCCTGTCATCAACTCCGATGACGCTGATGATATGCCTTGGCGTGTCGGCAGCATGGGCGGTTATCTATAACCTGCTCGGTACGGTTGTACTGAACAGAAGCGATGTCTATTAAAGGAGGCGGCTGATATGAATGCGATAGAAATCAAAGATTTAAGCAAAAACTTCGGTTCCAAACAGGCCGTCAGAGGACTGAATATGACCGTCCCTATGGGAGCCATTTACGGCTTTATCGGAGAAAACGGAAGCGGTAAATCCACTACCGAAAAGATGATCTGTGGCCTGCTGAATCCAAACGGCGGCTCTATTAAGCTGTTCGGCAAGGATTACACAGACGAAACTGTACGCTCAAAAATCGGCGTGCTGATTGAGGCTCCGGGATGCTTTCCAAACCTCAGCGTATGGAACAATATGATGATTCAGGCGGCAAATCTGGATATCAAAAATCCCGAACAGGAAGTAGCAAAAGTGTTGAAAACCGTGCGTATGGAGGGAGCGGCTTCTAATAAATTCAAGAATTGTTCCCTTGGCATGAAACAGCGAATCGGCATTGCCATGGCTCTTTTAGGCGACCCTGCCCTGCTGGTATTGGATGAACCAATCAACGGGCTTGACGCAGACGGTATGCGGATCATGCGCGAGGTGCTTGTGGATATTACGAAAAACCAAAACCGCACTGTCGTGGTTTCCTCTCATATTCTCGGCGAGCTTGAAAAAATTGCTACCCATTACGGCATTATCCGTAAAGGCAGGATGATCCGTGAGATGACGGCTGCAGAGCTGGATGCAGACTGCCGTACCTATGTGGCGCTGAAAGCCAAAGAAATGAGCAAAACCAAGGCGAAGCTTTCTCTAAAATATTCCCGTGTGGAAGAAGATATGGAAAAAGAAACTCTGCGTGTATACGACCCGGTAAGTCCGGAAGAAATCGTTGTTTATCTGTATAAGAACGGAATCACGGTTAGCGAGATTACGACAGACAAAATCGGCTTGGAGGAATATTACATTGATTTGATGCGAGATAAGGGGGCGGGAAGATGAATACGGAAATGAAATTTGAACACAAGTCCTTCGGTAACCGACTGAAAAGTATGATGAAAGTGGATTTCCGCCGGATGTTCACTTCAAAACTCTTTTATATCATGATCGGCGTCTGCCTTATTGTCCCGATTCTGATTCTTGTCATGACCACGATGATGGACGGCACAGTCAGCGTTGACCCGCAAACCGGTGCGGAAACGGTTGTGGAGGGATTTGACAACGCATGGCAGATCATCGGGACGGTCAGCGGCGTCGAATCCGCAGGAATGAGCATGGATATGACGTCCATGTGCAACATCAATCTCCTGTATTTCGCTGTTGCGGTTCTAATCTGCCTGTTTGTGTCAGAGGATTTCAAGAGCGGCTACGCAAAAAACCTCTTTACTGTCAGAGCAAAGCGGGGAGAATATGTTGCTTCCAAAATGATCCTGTTTCTTATCTGCGGAGCTGTTATGATGTTGGCGTTTTTCGCAGGCGCCATGCTCGGCAGTGCATTTGCGGGTCTGCCCTTTACAATGGACGGCTTCACAGCCGGAAATCTTATATTGTGTGTGATTGCAAAAATCGCCCTTATTGCGGTATTCGCACCGATCTTCCTTGCCGGAAGTGTTTTTGCAAAACAGAAAACATGGCTTGGTATTGTTGTATCCTGTGCAGTTGGCATGCTGCTGTTTATGATGATCCCGATGATGACTCCGCTGAACGCTACCATTATGCATGCAGGTATGTGTCTGGCAGGCGGTGTGCTGTTTAGCATCGGGCTTGGCGCAGCCAGCACCCGGCTTCTTAAAAAGAGAGATTTGGTCTGATAGAGAATTGAAAAAAGGTTTTTTAATAACTCGTAAACAATTCCTAATCATCTCGCTAATAAACAGACGGTAGACTATGCTTGAAAAAAGAAAATTAGGAGAAGGAGGGGATGATGGTGTCAAAGAAAAGGTGCCACTCTTGACAGCTTTCGGTGTTAAGGATTCGTAAAAGCAGGAAAATTAAAATAACTATTTATCAAGGAGGATTTTACCATGGCAGATTTTTTAAAGAAGGCGTTTCAGGACATGAAAGAAAGTGCAAAGGCGCAGCATGAGGTAGACAAGGCAAATTTTGAGGCTGTGAAAGCGGAATCCAAAGCAAACTGGGAGGAAGCCAAGGCGCAGAGCAGGTCGGAGGTGCGGAAAGCTGCGGAGCAGGCCAGGCGTGACGAACAGATTGCCGAAGCTAAGAAACGAACCGAAGCAGCAAAGCAACGCATCTCGGACGCAAAAGGTGATCAGAAATAAAACAGATACAGATGCGAAAGGTCGGAAAGCGGAAATTGTCCGCCTTTCCGACCCTCATTTTTTTTCAAAAAAATCGAAAAAAGAGGAAAGTGCAAACAAAACTTTAACATTTGGGTGTTATAATAGAGAAAACAAAGGAGGCACATGAAAATGTTTAAGATATTAGTAGTGGAAGACGATAGAGAAATGAATCATGCTGTTTGTTCCTATCTGAATCAGAATGGTTATGAAACGATGGGCTGCCTGAATGCGAATGAAGCCTATGACGCTATGTACGGCGGCAGTTGGTTCGATTTGATTGTTTCCGATATTATGATGCCGGGTGTGGACGGTTTTGAGTTTGCAGAGACTGTGCGGGAGCAGAATCAGGAGATTCCGATCCTCTTTATGACGGCGAGGGATGACTTTGCTGCCAAGCAGAAGGGTTATCGGAGCGGCATTGACGATTATCTTGTCAAACCGGTGGATCTTGACGAACTGCTGCTTCACATCGGAGCGCTGCTGCGCCGTGCGAAAATCGCAAACAGCCATAAAATCGAGATCGGCTCTCTGAAGCTGGATGCAGATGAGCATACCGCTTATCTGAACGATGAGGAAATCTCCCTGACGGTGCGGGAGTTTAATCTGATCTACAAGCTGCTGTCCTATCCGAAAAAAACCTTTACCCGCTCTCAGCTCATGGATGAGTTTTGGGACGGCGATACCTCATCGGGGCTTCGTACCGTGGATGTTTATATGACAAAGCTGCGGAACAAGTTCGCTGACTGCGACGCCTTTGAAATTGTTACCGTCCACGGGCTTGGATATAAGGCGGTACTGAAATGAAGAAGAGGACGAATGGAAAGCCATACAGTGTGATTGTAAGTTATTTCAGCCATTTCGCCGTGTTCCTTTTGTTGATCGGGTTTACCATCACCTGCTGTATCCTGTTGTTCCTCCATGCAATGCAAAATACAGGTATTATATATACGGAAGAAAACATCAGTTTTGCCGCCAAGGTCACCTTTGGTAATGCTTTATGGCTGAGTCTCCTTTGCACGACCATTGATTTCATCCGCCGTCATATCACCATTGGAAAACCGGTAAAACGGATCGTGGAAACCACAGAAAAAGTTATGCAGGGCGATTTTTCTGTCCGGATTGACCGGACAAAATTTACGGCTAATGAAACCGGCATTCCGGTAATCGTGGATCATGTGAACCGCATGATCGAAGAACTATCCGGCACGGAGACGCTCCGCACCGATTTTATTGCCAATGTGTCCCATGAATTGAAATCCCCACTGGCCGTCATGCAGAATTACGGTACCCTCCTTCAGCAGAAGGACTTGCCGGAAGAACAGCGTATGGAGTACGCCAAAGCGATCACAGATGCTTCTCGTAGCATGGCGGCAATGATTACCAACATCCTGAAGCTGAACAAGCTGGAAAATCAGACCATCTACCCGGACGCAAAAACCTATGACCTGAGTGAACAGCTTTGTGAATGCCTGCTTTCTTTTGAAGATTTATGGGAAAGAAAGGGACTGGATATTGAGACGGATATAGAAGAAAATATTTCCATCAAAGCCGATCCGGAGCTTTTGTCATTGGTCTGGAACAATCTCTTTTCCAACGCCATCAAATTCACCGAACCGGGCGGCACCGTTTCGCTCAGGCTCAAAACGGACAAAGATGAGGCAGTTGTTGAAATATCCGATACCGGATGCGGCATTGACCCGGAAGCCGGAAAACATATTTTTGAAAAATTCTATCAGGGAGATACGTCCCATGCAACCAAAGGTAACGGGCTTGGGCTGGCGCTGGTGAAGCGTGTGATCGATATTACGGGCGGCGATATTGATGTTTACAGTGTGGTGGGAAAAGGAAGTACCTTTACCGTGACGCTCAGGAGGAAAACAGGTGGATAAACATAGAAAATTTTTAAAGAAGGTTTTCTGTCTGCCGCCGCTGCCTACGATATTGATTGCTGTACCATCTTTCATTTTTGTTTTTGTCATGCTGAAAAACGGCGGACATCCAGCGCTGCAATATCTGTCCTATGGGCTGTCAGCCTATGCGCTTGTCATTACTGTCACCGGCTTTTCAGACATTGTGCGGTGGCTCAAAAAAGGCGGAGAAAACAGCCCGCTGATGAAGCTGCTGCGCCGCGTTCCTGTGGCGTCCCGATATCTGGAGGACAGGGCGTTCCGTGCGGAGATATCCTTATATATCAGCGTGGCGATTAACTTCGCCTATATCTTCATCAAGCTGTTTTCAGGTATTTATTACCGTTCCGTTTGGTTCCTGTCGCTGTCAGGATATTATATGTGCCTTTTTGCGACACGTTTTTTCCTGCTCCATTATGTCCGGAAAAATCCGGTCGGACAGGAGATCATTTCCGAATGGAAGCGCTATCGGTTGATTGGATATATACTGCTGGTGCTGAATCTGGCGCTTGGCGGGATCGTTACGCTGGTTGTTGTGCAAAACAAGGGATTTGAATATGGCGGGCTTTTGATCTATGCTATGGCGGTCTACGCATTTTACACAATGATCAAATCAGTCATCAATGTGGTGAAATACCGGAAATATAACAGCCCTGTTCTCTCTGCGGCAAAGGTGGTCAGTCTGACGGCGGCCTTGGTATCCATGCTGTCACTGGAAACAGCCATGCTGTCGCAGTTCGGAGCGTCAGACAGCCCGGAATTCCGGCGCACTATGACGGCTGTTACCGGATTTTGTGTCTGTGGATTTGTCCTCGGTATGGCGATCTACATGATTATAAAATCTTCAAAAAAGGTGAAAGAAACGGCAATTTAATATTTCAGAAACACTTCTTTATTGTTTTGCTAACGATGGAAGAATAAGATAAAAGCACATTCCAAAAGGAGGATGTTTATCATGGAGAAAGAAGAAAAAACCTTTCAATATAGCTATCCTGCTTCACAGCAGGCGGAAATTAAGAAAATCCGGGAAAAGTATGAGCCGGAAAAGAAAACGCCAAAGGAAGATAAGATGGAGCAGCTCAGGCATTTGGATGAGAGCGCAACAAAGCCCGGTATGATTGTATCCATTATTGTAGGCATAGTTGGGACACTTCTTCTCGGCGTTGGTATGAGCTGTACCATGGTATGGGCGGGAAAATGGTTTGTTCCGGGAATCATCATTGGTGTTGTCGGTTTAATTGGATTATCCATGGCGCTTCCGGTCTACAACTATATTACAAAAAAGCAAAGAGAAAAGCTGGCGCCGGAAATTTTAAAACTGACGGACGAGCTGATGAAATGACAGGTGGGGCGGTGAGAGATTGGTTAAAATATTGGTGATTCAGGAGGCGGCATCAAAGACAGAGAATATTGTTGTTTCTCTTGAAAATAATGGATTTAGTGTTGAAGTAATATCGGGAAATGGAGTAACGAAAGAACAGCTTCGCTGCAAAGCGTGTGCAATGATTATTTGTGAGAGAAAAACGCTTGCAAATAAAGAAATCGATAGCTTTCTGCCAACATGGAATGCCCCGATTCTTTGGGTTATGGAAGAAGAAAGCCTGCCTAAATCGATTCACAATTTTAGAATGGGTTTGGAGGACTATATCGTTCTCCCGGTGAGTGACGGTGAAGTTCTTGCGAGAGTTCAAATGCTGCTGCGCTGCGCCGATATTGATACAGGGAGAAAGCTGACTGTTGGAAATCTGTATTTAGATGCAGATTCCAGAGTCGCTGTTGCAAACGGAAAGGAAGTTCCGCTCACAATGCGGGAATTCAACATTCTTTTTGGGTTGCTTTCAGAACCGGAGAAGGCTTTTTCTAGACAGGAGCTGATGCAAAAATATTGGGATGAGGACAGCAAGACGAATCAGCGTGCCGTTGATGTATATATGACAAAGCTACGGGAAAAATTCTCAGATTGCAATGATTTTAGAATCGCAACGGTACACGGGATCGGCTATAATGCCGTGATTCAAAACGGTTGAAATAACAAGAAGCACGATCGGATGAGGCACTTTAGCAGACTTCATCCGATTTTATTATTAAAAAAGCAGGAATTGCGACAAAACTTCGCAATTCCTGCCTTTTAATATCTCTCTAACAATTCGTAATCATCTCGAAAACACTCCTTTTTTATAATTTAGATAAAGAATTTGGAAAAGGAGTAATAATACGATGCAACAGATAAAAAGCACGAAACGTAGAGGAAACTCCATATGGCTGAGTTACTAAAGGCGGTTGAGTAAAATGAAAAGAATTTTCGACTTGCTCCATTATCATTTATAATCCAATAGATTTATTCCGCGCCAAGTGCTTTAAAGACAGCATCTTCCGCACTTGAATAGGGAATAAGCTGAAATGAACTCATTAGATCGGGAGGCACTGTGCTGAAATCAACGAATGATGTGCTGGGTATAAGAACCTTCTTTGCACCGCTGTCAAGGCAAACTTGCAACACATTTGCCAATTCATCAACCTTGATTATTGTGCCGCTAATGCTTATTTCACCGAGGACAACAAGTGAGCTTTGAACAGGTTTTCCAAGAGCGATAGAGCAAAGTGCTATAAGTGTAGGCAAGGCGAGCTTGCTTGTCATACCGATTCCTTGCAAGTCCTGATAGTTAATAATATAGTCTTTTAGTGCCGTGCTGATAGAGCCGCTTATGCGAGTTCCGTTTGCTTTAAGGAAATTAAATGCCGTATCCGATGCTTCCTTGCAATCACGATCCGAACCGATTCCTGTTCTGCTGAATTTGCCGTTTCCCGGAAGCATTTGTGATTCAAGGCGGAAAGCACCTATCATACCCGATTTGCCGTGAGATACTGTATATACCTGTCCCGGATTGCACATACCCTCCGGTATGAGCTTTCCACCGCCTTGTTCCGGAACTGAAACATAGTGTTCTTCAAATGTTTCATTGTCAATGTAAGAGAAATTGACATCGTAGAATTCCATACCGCCGAGTTTTTTTAGCTGCTCCTTAACCCTTCTTCTCATTTCAAGAGAATTTTGAATTACTTCCTCAAGCTCTTCCTTTGTAATTTGATCGTGAGGATAAAGGAGCTTAAGGTATCCGTCAACCATTCTTCTTACGGCTATTGTATCACGCTGATTGAGGTTTTTACCTAACTTAAAGTATTTGTCGAGAATATCACCATACTGTTCTTTTCGCAGCTCACGGATAAACTCTGCAAAGTAATCGGAAATAAAACCGTAATCATCTGTGAAATGCTCAGGTCTGAATTTAGGTATCTCCCAACCCGGAATATAGCAGTGTATTCTGTCAAGAAAGGCAGTATCTGTTCCCATTTCCGAAGGAAAAGGATCAAACAGACTTGATGTTTTGAGCAAAACATCAACAGACTGATTTATGTTGCCCACAAAAACCATTGAAGCAGATGCTGTCTTTTCTTCTTTGCCGCGGGCAAACGAGCCGGAGGCCATATAGTCTTTCATTATCTGAACCCCGTCTTTGTCCTTGAACTTTATTCCTGCAACTTCATCAAATGCAACGCAATCCCAAAGTCCTACAAGTCCAATTGTTCGTTTGCTCATATTGTAAAACAGATTGGCAACTGTTGTCTGTCCACCCGAAACAAGAATACTGTTAGGGGATATTTCCTTGTATATGTGTGATTTACCTGTGCTTCGTGGTCCAAGCTCGCAGAGATTGAAGTTGTTTTCTATTAGGGGCAGAATACGTGTGAGTAACAGCCATTTCTCACGATAAGAGAATTTGTCCGGCTCCATACCGATAGAGCGGAGAATAACATTTATCCATTCATCTTTTGTGAATGCTTTGCGTCCCTCTTTCAAATCATTTATGTCGATATGCGGCATTTGAATAGGGTCAAGCTGTTTGATAACAATAGGCTGTTGGTTTTTATTCTTATCGTTGCTGTCATAGTAGTATTCAAGCTGAACAATACACCAGATTCCACCGCATAAAAGCCTGTCATATTCTTCCGGATAATGCTCCGATATAGGAACGTCCGTAATGCCAAGATTTGAGAAAGTAGCAAAGTAAGTATTTGATTTCAAGTCAAGTTCAACCGTTATCATATCAATAACGGTATAACGTTCTCTCTGACGGAGAATAGATAGTATCTTTTGTGCTTCATCAGGTCTGACAAAGTTATCGGCAATGATATTCTTTACTCTCTCAACGCCCATTTCGATTTCTTCTTCATCGTCTGTGTTGCAGTATTGTCCGAGAAGAAATTCGAGAACATATACGGGTACGTTAGAGCCTTCTTTTATTTTTTTTGTGAGATCCTTTCTTACAATTTTTCCGTCAAAGTTTTCTCTTAATTTTCGCTTGATTATTTCGTTAGGATCTGCTGTATCTTTATTAAAATGGGAGATGTTTTCGTCCACAGGTGAACCCTCCATTCAAAGTGAATTATCAGAAGCCAAAGTTTCCTGCAAAGGCAATGTCGATAGTTACCTCTGTACGCATAGCTTCCATTCCATTGCTGTCATCAACAGCAATAAGATAATATTTGCTTGATTTGTTATAGGTTTTGTTCTTGAGATTAAATTTCAGCTTAAACAGACGATGAACAGCATCGTTATCTGTTCTGTCAGCGATAATAAAGTTTTCGTTGGAGATAGTTTCTCCGTCTTCTGATGCAAAGCAAACCTTGTATGTTGCTTCCTTGATAACATCGCTTACTGCTTCGCTTTGAATAAATTCAAGAATAACATTAAGATTTCTGATGACTTTCAGCGGAGTTACAAGTGCAATAGCAGCTTTTTTCGTTTCAGTATAGCTCTTTTCTGTTTTGACTTCTATAACAGGTATCAGCATTTCTTGTGGTGAGCAGCCACCGTGAACATAATTGAGGCCGCTTCCCGGAGCTTTGATTATATCAGTACCGACAGGAGAGGACACATATCCGTTTGTATCATCGTAATATGTATTTAGTGGTATGCTTCTGATACCCTCTGAATCCAAAGGTGAAGAAGACATTGCAAATCTCTTTCCGGTTATATCGGCATTCTTTGATATACCGCTGATTTTATCACTCTCATAGAGCTTATCTCTTTTATAAAGAAAACCGTGATCAGCTGTGACGATATAGCGTGAGGTGTTTGCATTAGTTGTAAGTCGTTTTATAAGAGCCTTGATTTCTGCGACAGCTTCTTCACAAGCAACAAAAACCTCATCTTCACTTTTAGCATTGTCCCCACGATCGTCAATCTGATTATGATATACATAAACAAATTTCTGTTCAGTAAAAACCTCACGGAGTTCTGCCTTGTTCATTTTGGTCAGGCTGTCAAATTGTACACATTTGCTGTTTGGAAAATATGTTTTGCAATGTGCATCACGGGTTTCAGTTGTATCACATATCTTTCCGTCAACAATAGCTTTCAGCTCTGAATTCATTCCGTATGTATGATGCGGAAGAAGTGCTGCCATACCTGTCTGTGTTTTCGAAGGCAGTACAGTCTGCATAACACTTATTGTTGCGGAGCATTTTTCATCTGCCTGTAATTCCTCAAATAATGAAATGCCAACCTCGTAACGCAAAGCATCGGAAATAATAACACATACCTTTTCCTTTACCGGTTCAACAAAATCCGAATAGAAATTCTGTTGTAAATTAGCGGAGGACATACCACCCGATTCTGAATAAGCATTGCACCAATTAACTGCAATTCTGTTCAGATAATCATTTGTATAGATATTTTCTGCAAGACTGCGGATGCTTTCAAAATCGGAGTTGGATGAGAGCTTATCATAATACAGATTGAAATAACGGTATCGCATATCAATTTTATACCATACTGACGTATATTTCTTGATAATATCATCAACATTGCTGACAGGAGCGTATTTTGCATCTTTGATTATGTAGTAGGCATTTTCAATAACAAAATACTCATTTCTGAAATCCGAACCAAAATGCTGCTTTCTTCTGTAAAGGCAGATTTCGGGAATTGTTCTGTCATTGAGTGTAGCAGCCGTATCTTCTGATTCAAGTCTTTCACGAAGCCAAGCGAGGATAATTTCGTCAATTCCTCTGAATATAGCACAATCGACAACAGATTCAACGGGGAGATTTGACAGCACAGAGTATCCGTCAATAGTTTTGTAGATGATAGCCGACAGCTCATTAAAACGCTCACAGTAAACGGAGCTGTTCATAAATGTATCGAGGAAAGACATAATGCTTCCTGATTTCTGCGAGATATATGGCTTCCAAGCAGTGGGAACATCACACTGCATAACCTTAGCCGCATAGGTAATGAACAGGCACATTAAGAGCTTTTCTAATGTTGGCTGTGAATCCATATAGCCGAAGCATATCTCAGCTTGCTGCCAAAAAGGTTCTGCCAGTCCGTATTTTTCAATCTCTGTAAGGTATTTGTTATTATCAAGGCTGTTTTCGTTAAAAATAACACGCAGACTTTCCTCAAATGAAGCTATTTTCAGCTTGCAAATGGAGCTGATGAGAGCGGTTTCAATTTTAATCTGACTATCGTATTTTTCAACATCAATATTGTAAAAACGTTGAATTCTTTCCTGAGAGCCGAAATACTTATTATATTTCTGAATAACAGGCTTTAATTCATCGGTAATATTTTTATCTTTGCAGATAAGAGAAGCACGGTCCACAAAGAACTCCCTTGAATAATGGATAGTATCAACAAGGTGATTTACTTCGTTTTCGGGTTTGGAAAATGGGGCATATATGAGATAGTTTGTTTCCTTGTCCTCTATTTCAAGAAAATACTTTATATAAAGCTGATTATCCTTTTCAAGTTTAAGCAGCTTTGCATTATCCAGTTCAAGTGAATCTATTTCATCAATAAATTCCGCATTATCATCATACCAAAAGACGAGCTTGCGTTCTTCCAATGAAAACTCCTCGTTAAGCTTATCGGTAATCTGTTTCAGATTGAGTTCAGCCATTTTTTCACCTCGTTATTTAATGTGTATTTGCTGATTCGCCGCTCATATCCGCCGACCCATTGCAATAAATCGGCGAATATGAAACCAACGATTATTTCAATTCCGCAAGAATACGCAGCTTCTCACCGTCCTGCCCTGTCTGAACCTTTTCATAGTTTACCTTTACGCCGTCATCGAGGTCAATATCAATTCTGGAAAGGGCAAGGTGAGAGAGATTTGTGTCATATTCTCTTGCTTCTTTGAGCTGCTTTGTCAGCTTGTCCTTGCGTTTTTCTGCAAGAGCAATTTCTCTGCTGTTTGTATCATTGTCGATAGTTTCCTGCATACGGCTTATTTCGCTCTCATATACTCTTTGCAGCTTATGGAGATACTCAACACGGACATTACCGATAGTGTCGGCATTCCAACGGTGCATATAAACAAGTGCCTTGAAGCCGTTCTGTTTTCCGCTGTCGAAAAGCCAGTAAATAGGGCGCTTCTGATAAATTTTGTTGTGGTCCTTGATGAAATCGTTAAGGAAGTAATTCCTTATCTTCTGTCGGCTTGTATTGCCCTTTGTTCCGAGAACTTCGGCAATAAAGTCAAGGTTTTCTTCAAGTGTTTCTTCACCATAAACAACTTTTACAAACTCTGTGAAACGGCGAACAATGTCATCACTAAAGTATTCCTCATCGGTGATTGGAATACAATTATCCTTGTCGGGAATAAATGTCTTGTATTTGGTATCGTCCCATTCACCGCCGGCATAGGCAAGTCCGTCAACATCAAGTGAATATCTGCCGAACATACAGCCGACCGCATAGGAAATAAGACTTTTTATCTCACGCTGCAAGTCAGCCTTTCTTACGGTAACATCTTTGTCCTCAACTTCGGGAGTAAGCTCGTCCTGCAAGCCGTAAATGTCGATGAAGATGCGGTTGAGTTCTTCCTCATTCTCTTTAAGGGTATTGAAACGATCGTCACAAGCATCTTTCCATATATCAAATGCAGATGCTATTGTGTATGCATCTGGTGCGTTATGTTCTCTTATTTTGAAATATGAATCAGTTTTTTCAACATCAAATGAAGATGAGGGCGGATTTTTTCCGTCACCTAAACCGCTATATATTGATACACCATAGTTTAACAGAGGGTGTCTTTTAAAATCCCAGCTTGTTTCAAAGCTGTCCCAGTCGGCTTTGCTTATTTCTATATTTTCTTCAACCAAATGATTTATTTTATTTTTATCTCCAGTTAATGCAAGTGGTAATCTTGCAACATCTATCGCTTGAACATTAATAGTAGGATTGGTTATATGTAAAATCAAATTGCAGATTTTACTCGCCATAAACCCTAAAACATAATATTCCATTCCTTTATCATTAAAGAAACAAGGTGAACCTGCAACATCCCACAAAAAACCACTGACAAGCAGTCGTGCAGAAAAATCACCGGAAGTGATGAATGGCCATGTAATTGCTTCCCTTAAATATAGATGTTGAAGAGTAGTTTTTGAACGATTAAAATTATTTTTTTGACTCCAATTAACAACATACTCATAATTACCATACCAATTTCTTCTTGTACCACCTTTACTATATGGAATCCACTTGTTTTTTTCTATATCAATTTGACTCATAAAAGTTTTGTTTAAATTAATTGAAGTGTTCGGCACTTCAAACCAAAGTCGTAAATACTTATTGTTATCACCAATGGTCATTCCAGTGATAACTTCTCCATATTCACCAATCGTCTTATTCTCAAACGCCCTCACAAAATTCTCACTAACCCAATAAGCCACCGGAGAACCGGGAATCTTAGAATAATTTTCCTGCACAGAGCTATAACGTTTTTCCCCGCTTAAAAACAGTTTTTCCTTTTCGGCTTCACCAATTACATCAACAAGCCGTGCATAAGTGCCCTTATAACTTTTTATGTGTGAATTGTAATTAACAAAGGCTGCTGTCTGAACAACTTCACCGCCGATTTCATCAAATGCTCTTGCACCGAGATGAGCCATATTTACGGTTGTTTTCGCAAGCAGTTTTTCACGGAGCTTTTCATAGCTTGACAAGAACATAAATGCGTGCTGTGTTATCATAGCATAAAAGCCGCTCTGCTTTGCAAATTTTCCGCATTTCTCAATGAATACTGCAAACAGATCACTTTTGCTGTCGGGATAATTCTTTTTAACAAAATCAACAAGGGTATTGTTTGCTCCCGAAACTGCCATATACGGCGGATTGGTGCAGACCACATCATATTTCTGCGTAAGAATCCTGTAAATACGCATCATACGCTCAACCTTGTTCCATTCCATACCGATAACGCCGCCGAAATCATCGAGAGCCTCGTCAAGTCCCTTGATTTCTTTCATTTCGGTGAGAGAGCCGTAGGTATCGCAGTTTTTAAAGCAGTCCGCAAGCTCCTTCATTGCACCGTCAACATTGGCTGTCTGCACGGAGGAAAGCTCTTGAAAATGAACAACGTTAGGCATAACAGGCGTATCATATCTTGTAAAAAAATTGCGGTCATACTGTCTTGCTTTCATCATAAGTGCAAAATATGAGAGCTGATATGCACGTTTGTCAATATCCGCACCGTAAAGGTTTTTGGTTATGATCTTCACGGCTGCATCTCTTGCGGTATATCCCTGTGAACGATATATCTGCATAAAAATATCAAAGGCATAGATAAGGATATGACCGCTGCCCATACAAGGGTCGAGGAATTTTATTTCTTCGGGAGAAATGTTTTGGAAGTCCGCACGAATTTCATCAAGCTGTGCCTTTACATCGGCTTCCTGCTCTGCTTCATCAAGATAGTATTTCCATTCGGATTTATCGAAATCGCTGTGACCGTCAGCCCAAAGTCTGCCGAGAGAGTTCTGCACCATATAGCGAACTATCCAATCGGGAGTAAAAAGCTGTGTAGCCGCAGGAATGTTTTCCTTTGTTATCTTTACATTCTTTTTAAGTGCCGCAAAAACCTTGTCCTTCGGTTCGCTGTTATAATACTGATACAGCCAGCCGATAATTTCAACCTGACCAACAGTTTTTCCTGTTTCTTCATCAATTTTACTGATATTAAAATCGTTCTCTGGAATATCGTGAACAAGGTGATATACAACACTGTCCGTATCGGTAAAGGAAATGGTAAGAAGAAGCTCCTTGTAACCCTCTGTTTTGTCGAAAAGTTCGGGGAGAATTTCGCCGAGAGTTCTGCATTGCTTTATGAAAAGAAAACGGAAAAGCTCATCGTCCTTGAGATTTGACATAAGCTCCTTTTCGGAATCGTTGAATGACATATCCGTTTCAAAGGGAGATGTAACCATATCAGGCTCATTCTTTCCCGGCATATCAGAGGAAAGCACACGAACACCGGAAGGCAGATAATCATTGACCTCCATAAAACGAATGGCGATAAGTCGGTTGAACCAAGTGTAGGCAGTTTCCTCAACCACATATTCAAAAGCTTCTGCGTATTTGAGTTCGCTTGCTTTGTCTTTTATGGCAGCTACAAGGCTCTCACGCTGTTTTATAGCAGCTCCCTCAACCTTAACGGGGTCAAAAGTGCCTATGTCATAGAATTTCAGAGTGTCAGTAGATGCAGGCAGCTCCTCGGCGATTCCTTTTTCGGTAATTCCGATAAGTCCTGCTTTGTATGTTATTTCCTCAATGAGCTTTGTTCTTGCCCATACGGCAAAGTTTTTGACGGCGGGTTTATTCATTTATAACAATTCCTTTCTTAGAACTGCACCTTGATTATAGTATCTTCATCAAGCTGATTAACAAGCTGTTTTCTCAGGCTTGCGAGATATTTGTCAATATCAGCTTCCGATTCAATTTGCCAGCTTGCTTCGTGGCTCAACGTTTTTATGCTTATATTCTTGTTTTTCTTAACTTTTGGAACAGGGGGAGGAGTGACATCATCACCGCCGCCGACAGGAGGTTTTACAACGGGTGGCGGTGTGAGCCTTGCTTCTTCTGCATCAATGGTGTTCATACATCTTATTTTCGTTGCATCGGCTTCGGATTTGATAGCCTGCAGCCTTGCAACATTGTTGCAGGATTCGGCTTTCTGCCGCAGTTCCTCAAAAGCCTTGATGAATTTGTCTTTCAGCATATTTTTGCAGAGCTTTCCGCTTAGATAGTCAAATACTCTGGCTTTTGCTTCATTGATTGAGTCAAAGATAGGCTCAGCCATATCGGAAAGCAGAGCAACATTGAGTTCCGCAAAGCTGTCGAGCAGTCCCGGCAGCTTGTAAATAAGACTATATGGTTCGGAAGCTCTTACAATTTTTCTTACATCCTCGGCAACACCCTCGATTTTTTCATCGGCAATGTAAATTTTACTTTCCTCATAGATAGCAAGATAGTTTTCAGCCTTGTCAAAAATCTTTATCTGCTCGCTATTGAAGAAATTCTTTATAGGCTCATAGTCCTCCGCAAAATCAAGCAAATCATTACGCTTTGAGTAAACTGTATTGAAAAATTCAATGGTAAACTGATTCTGCATAATTGAAAGCAGAAGATTACGTCCATCCTGCAATGTTTGTTTGCCCGGATAGCGGTTCTGTGAATTATATCTTGCAAGGAGCAGGTCTATATCCTGTTTGAGTTTTGCGGTATATCTCTGAAATTCAGCCATAACGGAATCATCATCATCGGAAGAAATGGTAAAGCCAAACAGTTCTTTGGAAATATCCTTTGCGGTTTTGAGCTGCTTATCACCGACCTTTTCCTTCTTTTCAATCATCAGTTTTTCGATGAATTCCTTACGAGTGATGAACTTGACAATTTCAGCGGTAGTCTTGTTTATTGTGGTAATAGCTTCATTATTCACCCAAAGGGCAATATCTCCGTCCTTGAAAAGTTTTGCAACGAGCCACTGGACATCTGCTTCGATGTAGCCGTAAGGTGCAGCAAGGAAATAATTTGTCAGAGTTTTCATAGAAACCTTTGTGTGCTGTGAGTGAATGTTTTCAATGTATTTCTTGACTTCACTGAGTGCAAGAATGTTAGGAGTTTCTGTTACACCAGTGATAGCGAGCTGCTGATTATTATTGAAAATATCATATATGTCGCTTTCATTTGTAGCGGTATTGATATATGACAGCTTATGATATGTATCGGAAACAAGTTTTCCGATAGCTTCATTTATTCTTGAGGTGGGGTCCTTGGCAGAGGTTTGGAGGATTTTTCCACTAATATAAATGTCAGCCTTTTTCAGCGATTCCTCAAGGAATAGCTTTGCGTTGTCATTGTGAGTACGCAGTTCAACTCTTTTATCGGTTTTTATCTGCTCATACTTTGTAATGCTGTTTGTGGAGTCGGCTCTCAAAAACTTTTCAATTTGCAATGCGATAGTAATTTCATCAAGAAACGCTCTGTCATCTGGTAGAGCAACTACAACACAATTAGACTGTCCCGACATAAGACGGAGTGTCATTTCGTCAGTAGCTTCACCGCTGTTTGGAGTGATTATCTTTAATGTCATAGGATAATTCTGGTTCGCTTTATAAGGCTTACCGTCAACTATCTGATTAAAGCTGAATGAATATCTGCCGTTAAGTGCAGGGTGCTTGTATTTTTTTAGATCGCATATACTTTCAAAGATAAGTTCGGATATTTTGGCTGTTTTCTCTGCAGGGTCAATAGCCTGTGCTTCGACAGCACGGTTTATTTCCTGTTCCTCATTTGTAAGAAATACATAGGTATCTCCGCTTTTTTGAACATAGGTCTGGTTAACAAGAAGTTTGAGAGCTTCTTCAACCTTTGTTTTCAATGCAAATCTGTCCTCATCAACGTGAGTAACCATAAGGCTTGTTATGTTTTCGATGTTCGACTTGATTTCTTTGACATATTTAATCATAAACAGAACCTTGAGAACTTGAATGGCAAAGCAATTCGGTTCGTTGTTTGGATTTACAAATTCATTCTTTTCAGCTCTCTTGATAACAATGCTGTGCGAATGGTCAATAAATTCACATATTGGTTCATAGAACATACTAAACGGAACAAGTTCGCCGATTTCCTTGTCCTTAATGCTCATAGCGGATTCCTTGAAAAGAGCAAGGAGTGAACGCTCACCGTCAGCCATATGCTTTCCGGAGGAACTGTATATGCGAATAGCTGTCAGAACATAACCTGAAAGATTAAACTGATAGGGGATAAAAGGGTAGACGTCAGCAAAGTTATCCCTGTCAGAATATAGTTTCTTTTCAATTCCGTCATTGAAGCAGATGTTATTCTTTATAGCTGTTGCTTTCTGATCGTACAGGAGCTGTAAGCTCTGTCTGCCTGTTTCGTTTTTTGCAAGGATACGTTTTTTGATAACCTCATCGGCATTAGCGGAGGAGAGGGAGAGCCTTGTATCAAATCTACCTTGGATTTTGGAAAAATCGTTGCCCTTTGTATTGATAACAGAGTCTATATCCTGTTGGCTTGTAACGATTATCCAAGCCTTGCCGCCGCAAGTCGTGCCGAGGTCCTCGGTAATTGTCTGTAAGTTAAGCATAAGCTGTGAATCGTCAGCAATATACTGTCCGATTTCGTCCACAAGGAAAACAACGTGATGATTATTGCCCTTTTTCTTTATGTATTCTTTAACCATTCTTGCAAAATCCTCAATAGAAATTGAGTATGGTTCGGTGGATTTTTCGCAAAGATTTCTTGCGGCTTCTTCACTCATCAAACCGATTCCTGTCAAGGCGACACAAAGAGCATCTTGGACAAAAATAGGAGCTACTCTCTCTTTCTCCCACGAATTTCCCGATTCCTGTTTAAATATTTCCTTAAATTGCTCGTATTTGCCTTCATCTACAAGTCTTCTTTCGAGGTCAGCAATGAAAGGCTCAGAACCACAAAACCCCTGCATTTCATTAAATGCACGGAGAAATACATTTACAATAGCATCTTTGGATTTCTTACCTTTAGAATCAACATTAAACAGAATAACATCAGTAGGAGTTTTAGCGGCCAGCTCCATATCTGCAAGAACAATAGGATCGGCAATTTTATTTCCGTCCTTAAAATAGTCGAGTGCCTTTTTTCCTGCAATTTCTTTGTTGGCTAAAATGTGTGCGAGGGTTTTCAGAAAGTGAGATTTACCGCTTCCGAAAAAGCCTGAAATCCAAACTCCCATTTTATCTGTATTTCCGATAATGCTTTTTTTGTAATTGCTGAAAAAGGTGGCAAAATGCTTGCTCAGCTCATTGGTTACAACATATTCTTCAAGCTCTTGCTTTTCGATAGCTTCTCTTTCGGATATTTCCGATGCTGTTGTACCGGTTCCTTTATCAACCTTAATAACTCCACGAATATCTCTGTCAATTTTTTTCTCAAAAATGTTCTGAATTATCATAATTGCAGCTCCTTATTCAATGATTTTAAAAGCTCTGTAGTAATTACCGTCATTGATTTCGTTAAACAGACGAAGCTCCTGACCTGTGTAATTTCCCGGATAGAACATTATAACAGGCACATAGTCAATAACCATATGGAGATTATTGAGAAGAGTATGCGCTCTGATAATTGGGTAGCATTTACCTATGCCGGTAATGAAAATAATTGAGTGTTCCTTAACTCGTTCTTCTATGTATTTGATGATAAGTCCGTCAGTGGTGTCGATGCCTAAAAGATTAAATATGCCGTGACTGATTTTTTCAAAACCACTTTTCTTTTCAAGCTGAAAGCATTGTTCAAGCCTTCCCTGACTTTTGAGTAGTTCAATCATTATTTCGTACAGATCGAATACTTGAATGGAATATTCGTCAGGTACATTTTCCATTTTGTTTTTTATATATTCAACTCTTTCACGAACTTTTAGTTCATCTTCGGCAGGGTAATCGAATATATAGTAGCCTACCTCGTTGCTTAAACCTCTGTTATGTCTGAATGAAGGCTTCTTAATTTCTTCCTCAAGCAAATCTAATCGTTGTTCGGTATTACTCATAATCAATATGCTCCAGTCATAGCTTTAATTATATCTTCTTCACCATTAGCAATAAGATATTTTTCTAAAAGTATATCAATAATTGGCGGTGTTATCTTTCGCTTCTTATTCTGTTCCGTCAGAAGATTAGAGTCAGATAAAATTGTCATTATAGTTGATGTTACTTTCTTTTTTGTCGAATCGGTAAGTTTGGCGATCGCATCGGATTGAACGGATTTGTTGTTGAAGAATACTCTTGCATCAGCCGGTTCTATTTCATCGGCTCCAAGGATAATCTTTTCACGATAGACCTCATTTACAAATTCAAATAAAAGTCTGTTTGTACGCATTATACAGATTAAGTTCATTATTTTTTGCGTGGATAAGTCAGAATTGAAAAATAGTTCAATTGCCTTATCATCAAGAGAAGATGCTCTTCTGCTTATATATCCATAAATTCGTTTTGCTCGGTATTCATTTGGTGCGCCAAACAGATTATTAGTAATTATTTCTGTTTTTAGTTCGGAATCAGATAACCCACTTTTTCTCATTTTTAGGTATTCTTTCATCTCAATAAACCAACAGGATTCAGCCATTATGCCTGAACTGTAAATTTCTGGTATCATTGTTATCCTCCGTGCTGTTTTGACAATATATAATCTGTTATAGTATATCATATTTTAACAATAAAATCAAGCGACTAAACGTAAATTTTTGGTATTTTGTTTAAACCGGTTCCTATTTCATCCCACAATACATTATACCCAAAGCAATGTGTAAAAGTACGGACAATTAAGTCCTAAAGGTATATATTTACAAAATATACATAGCTGAAAAGCAAATAGTGAAAAAGTTTTCTTTAATGTCCGTACATTTGGACATTAAATGTGGTATAATAGAAGCAGAAAGAAAAACGCAAGGGAGGAATATTGAGTGAACGAACAGCCAAGACCCGGAAATCAAAAGCTGAAGCTGTTGTATTTGCTGAAAATTATGTATGAGCAGACCGATGAGGAACATTCACTTAACGCAAACGAAATAGAGGAAAAGCTGGCAGAGTACGGAATATCAGCAAACCGAAAGACCATATATGACGATGTTAAAGCTCTGGAAGCCTTTGGGATAGATGTAATATCGGGGCGAGGAAAAAAATCGGGATACCGACTTGTGGGACGGGAGTTTCAGCTTGCGGAGCTTAATCTTATTGCCAATGCGGTATCATCGTCAAAGTTTCTTACCGAGAAAAAAGCCAAGGAGCTTTTGCAGAAAATAGGAAAACTGGCAAGCAGCTATGAGGGGAAGCAGATACAGCGTGAGGTATATATTCCCAATCGTCCGAGAGCAACCAACGAACATATATATTACTGCCTTGATGCAATCCACAAGGCCATTGCCGAAAAGAAGAAAATCTCATTCAATATGTTCGACTACGATTTGCACAAGAAAATGGTTATCCGTGAGGGAATAAGGGTGTGTTCACCGTATGCCTTAACGTGGAGTGAAGAAAGATATTATCTTGTGGCATATTATGATAAGTATGATACGGTGTCGAATTTCCGTGTTGACCGAATGGATAATATACAGATACTTGATGAAGCGGCAAGATAATATCTTTCTTCAC